>ERZ842401.767-NODE-767-length-47386-cov-23.809554_pt1 | contig 47386 bp, 35 predicted proteins | sample MGYA00521270_ERZ842401 | MGnify/ENA primary metagenome ERZ842401 (study PRJEB31892, sample SAMEA3878208) | bioreactor metagenome | biome: Moose rumen | place: Sweden | collected 2011-10 | study: EMG produced TPA metagenomics assembly of the PRJEB12797 data set... | reverse complement strand
TTTTTTTTGGAAATGAGTGCTCCCGCGTTTGTGTCGCTTCATTTCCCGCGGAAATTGCCAGAAACAAAAGTGCGACAGCTCATTTCCTGTGGAAATGCCCAGAAACAAAAGTGCGACAGCTCATTTCCCGTGGAAATGCCCAGAAACACAAGTGTTTTTGGCTTTGGGAAAAAAGAAATTGGCAGAAACAAAAGTGAATCTGCTCATTTCCAGCGGCAATAGCTACTTTCACGAGTGTTTTTGGCTTTTGGAAAAAAACAATGGGCAGAAACAAATGTGAAAGTGCCTTTTGCCATTGTCAATGAGCAAAAACACGTTTGCGGGAAGGCTTTTTTTTCAAAACATTGGCACTTTCACAGGCGCGGGCGGCTTTTGACACTGTCAACGGCAAGAAACAAATGTGTGAGCGACTTTTGACACTGTCAATAGCCAGAAACACTCGCGGGGGCGGGCATTGACAGAAAAACACGGTGGAATCAATGGGCTAAAAGCCCATTGTCAATGCAGTGCAGGTGAGAAAACAAGGTTGTATGCCCCCTTGCTAGAGCAATATTGCAGGAAAAAAATAAATTGTCGTGTCAAGTACGGCAATGACAAAGCGACGGCAATTTTGGGAATGAATAGAAAATGATATTTTTTCTACGGAAACCTTACTATTTTGTAAGTTAAATAACGCATTTTTCAAGTTGCAGTTTAGGATTCTGTGGAATAATATGGAAGATATGAAAAACGCGAAAGAAAAACAGCACAAATTGGTAGTGTACATTATCGCCATTACGGTTTTGATAATTGCTATTCTGAACACGGCGAATGTCCTGATTGTGAGAGGCAGAACGCGAGAGAGCGTGGCGGCTTCGTATGATGAGGATTGCCGAAAAATCACCGAGGCGTATGCGGAAGTGGTGTCTATCCGCTTGAGCGAGTATATTAAGCAGATGCGAATGTATACGGAGGCGGACATCACCAAAACCGCAGACCCGCACGAAATCCAGAGCTGGCTGATTGCGCACGAAAAGAGCCGCACGAGCGATTTTGACCGCATTGGCTACATTGACGAAAAGGGCGATTTTTATAACGACCAAAACAAAATTACGAATGTGGTTGACCGCGAGTATTTTCTTAACGTGATGAAAAACGGCAAGGATATTGACATCGACGACCCCGTAACGTCTAAATCGACGGGAGCCACGATTATCCACGTTTCTGCGGCGGCAAAAGTGAACGGCAAGACCTCAGGCGTGTATAGCGCGGTGGTGGGCGTGGATAAACTCACCGAATTTGTGAGCCAAATCCGCATTGGGCGCACGGGCTACGTTGTGCTTTTTAACAGCAAAGGCGGTTTGATTGCCACGAGCGCCCCCGACCGCGATGACGAGGAAAAAAGCGAAGCCATGGGAAAGGCGCTGTCGGGGATTACAGCCGCACTTATTCAGCGCAGAACGGGCGCGACGTGGATTGATGCGGGAAAATTCGGCAAAAAATATGTGACATACAAGCCGGTGGAAAATGCAAATTGGGGGCTTGCGTTCGTGATTGACGAAAGTCAGGTGTTTAAGACCGCAGACGAAATCTCTCTTTCGATTGCCATTTCTGGCGTGTTTATGATTGCGTTTTTGTGTTTGGGCATCGGCATTGCGGTGTTTAAGGCGCTCAAGCCGCTGGAAATCGTGAAACAGGCGATTGTGGGCATTGCGGCGGGCGAGGCTGATTTGACGCAACGCATTACGAACGGCGCAGAGAAATCCAAGACGGAAATCGGCGGCGTGGTGCGCGGGTTCAATGATTTTATGGAAAAATTGCAGGATATCATCAAGTCAATCAAAAACACCAAAGCAATGCTTGTGGACAGCGGCAAGCAACTCCGCGTTTCTACGCAAGACACGGCGGCTTCTATCACCGAAATCATCTCGAATATTCAGAGTATGGGAAACAATATCAATGCGCAGTCAAACAGTGTGCAGTCCACGGCGGGCGCGGTGCATCAAATTGCAAGCAATATCGAATCGCTCAACAAGATGATTGGCTCTCAGGTGGAAAGTGTGGCGGACGCGTCGAGCGCGGTGGAGCAGATGATTGGGAATATCGCGGGCGTGAACAACTCGGTGGAAAAAATGGCGGATTCGTTTTCGACGCTTGAAGCGCGGGCGGTTTCGGGGGCGAAAAAGCAGGAAGATGTTACGCACAAAATCAGTCAGATTCAAAGCGAATCGGAGAGCTTGCAGGAGGCGAATTCCGTGATTTCTGCAATTGCGGAGCAGACGAATCTTCTGGCGATGAATGCGGCGATTGAGGCGGCGCACGCAGGCGAGGCTGGCAAGGGATTTTCGGTTGTGGCGGACGAAATCCGAAAGCTCTCGGAAACGTCTAGCGAACAGTCGCGCACGATTGGCGAGCAGTTGCAGAAAATCCACGATTCTATCAATCAGATTGCGCTTTCGTCGGGGGAATCGCGCGATGCTTTTGCTTCGGTTACGGACGGCATTCACACGACCGATTCGCTTGTGCGTCAGATAAAAAACGCGATGGAAGAGCAAACCGAAGGCTCCAAGCACATTATTGACGCGCTGCATTTGGTCAACGACAATTCGGCTTCGGTCAAGGCGGCGTCGGAGGAAATGCGTGCGGGCAACACGGCGATTTTGGCTGAAATCCAAAGTTTGCAGGACGCGGCGCTGAGTATGAAAACGGGAATGGACGAAATGTCGATTGGTGCAAAGAAAATCAACGACACGGGCGCAACGCTTTCGGAGTTGTCGGACAGAATGGAGATTTCGATTGACGAAATCGGAAATCAAATCGATATGTTCGATGTGTGATTGCAGCAATTTTTAACGCGGTGGTTTGACAAAGGTGAAAAAGCCTTTGTCATTTTTTTTGCAGGAACTTAAAATGACAGAATATGAAAAAAAAGATTGCGGATTTTGCTCGGCGGGTTTATAATAAAAAACACGTTTTTGAGAATGAACGTGTCAAAAAAAGCTCAAATGTGTAGCGTAAAAACTTGATTAGTAAATTGTAAATCTCTATAATACTCATCTAGGAGTTAATACAATGAAAAGAAATTTTCTCACAACTATTCTTGCATCTGCTATCGCATTAGCATTCTTCTCATGCGGCGGTGCAAAGTCTTCTCAGGCTGCTACTTCTGAAAGTGCAAGCACAGAAACAAAGAGCGAAACGAAAGCTGAAAAGCCAGCCTATCGTGTAGCTATGGTTACAGACTCTGGCGACATCACTGACCAGTCTTTCAACCAGACTACTTATGAAGCAAGCAAGGCTTATTGCTCAGCGGCAGGCCTTGATTTCAACTATTACAAGCCGTCTGGCGATTCAACTGCTGACCGCGTTGCTTCTATTAACGCTGCAATTCAGGACGACTACAATGTTCTCGTTCTTCCGGGCTTCCTTTTTGCAGAGGCTATTGTTGAAACAGCAGAAATGAATGATGATGTGTATTTTGTTGGTCTTGATGTTGGCGAGTTCGACATTATGGAAGCAGCAAAGGCAAAGGGAAAGGATTGGTCAAATCTTCCTGCTAACGTGTTCTGCGCGGTGTATGATGAGCAGCTCCCGGGATTTATGGCTGGTTATGCGGCTGTAAAAGAAGGATTTACGCACCTCGGATTCTTGGGCGGTATGGCTGTTCCTGCGGTTATCCGTTACGGCTTTGGCTTTGTACAGGGCTGCAATGCTGCTGCTGTCGAAATGGGAATTGCAGACAAAGTTGCTGTTGAATATGTGTATGGCGGTCAGTTCTATGGCGACCAGCAGATTAAGGCTTCTATGGACGGTTGGTACAAGAACCGCGGCGTTGAAGTTGTGTTTGCGTGCGGCGGCGGTATTTGGACAAGTGCTGCGGATTCTGCAAAAGAAATCGGCGGCAAGGTTATCGGCGTTGATACAGACCAGACTGCACAGATTAACAAGTATGCAGAGGGTATGTGCGTAACATCTGCTATGAAGGGCTTGGGTGCAACGGTAAAATCTGTGCTTGAAGCAATTCAGAACGGAAATTGGTCTGAGTATTCAGGAAAGATTTCTTCTCTTGGTCTTGTTTCTGCAACAGATATGGAAGCAAATTATGTTCAGCTCCCAACTGATACATGGACAATGAAGAACTTTACAGTTGATGATTACAAAGCTCTTGTTGCAAAGCTCTACAATGGAGAAATCACCGTTTCAAGCGTAACAGACAAAGACCCTGAGGTTTCTATTACGTTCAACAAATATCCAAACATTAAATAAAAAAATTGTTTTAGCGAGAGCAGTTTTCTGCTCTTGCGTGCAATAAATAACGGGAACGCAGATAGCTGTTTTGGTAACTGCGTTTCTTTTTTTTTACAGGAGGAAGAGCCTATGAGTGAATATATTATAGAGATGCTGAACATCACTAAGCTGTTTCCGGGCATTATCGCAAATGATAATATCACTTTGCAGCTAAAAAAAGGTGAAATACACGCACTTTTAGGCGAAAACGGCGCAGGCAAATCTACGCTGATGAGTGTTCTTTTTGGGTTGTATCAGCCGGAAAAAGGCGAAATCCGAAAGAATGGCGAAGTGGTAAAAATTAGCAATCCGAACGATGCAACTGCGCTCGGAATTGGAATGGTTCACCAGCATTTTAAGCTCGTGGAAGTTTTTACGGTTCTTGATAATATTATTTTGGGCACAGAAACGGTAAAACACGGATTTATCGATAGAGCTGTTGCAAGAAAAAAGATTTTGGAACTGAGTAAAAAATACGGGCTTGCGGTTGACCCCGATGCAAAAATCGAAGATATTACCGTGGGAATGCAGCAGCGCGTTGAAATCTTGAAAATGCTGTATCGCGATAACGAGATTCTTATTTTTGATGAACCGACCGCAGTTCTTACTCCGCAAGAAATAAATGAGCTTATGCATATAATGAAAAATCTTGCTGCAGAGGGAAAATCAATCCTCTTTATTACGCATAAACTCAACGAAATTATGGCGGTAAGCGACCGCTGTTCCGTCTTGTGCAAGGGAAAATATATCGGAACGGTAGATATAAAAAATACGACGAAAGAAGAATTGAGTCGTATGATGGTGGGGCGCGATGTCAATTTTACGGTTGCAAAGACTCCCGCAAAGCCGGGCGCGGTCGTTTTGAATGTGGAAAATATGTGCGTTGCAAGCCGTATTCATCATAATCTTGCGGTGAAAAACGTAAACTTGAGCGTTCGCTCGGGCGAAATCGTTTGCATTGCGGGTATTGACGGCAACGGGCAAAGTGAATTTATCCACGCGCTGACGGGGCTTGAAAAACTTGCGCCGTCTCCTGACGGTAAAAAAACGGAAATTATATTAGGCGGTGTTGATATTACGAAGAAATCTATCCGCGAAAAATCAAAAGCTGGCTTGAGCCATATTCCTGAAGACCGCCATAAGCATGGGCTTGTTCTTGATTATACGCTGGAACAAAATATGGTGCTCCAGCGTTATTGGGAAAGCGATTTTCAAAGCCACGGATTTATAAAAAACAAGGCTGTTTCTGAATATTCCAAAGTTCTTATAGACAAGTTTGACGTGCGAAGCGGGCAGGGCAATAAAACAATCGTTCGCGCAATGAGCGGCGGAAATCAGCAAAAAGCGATTATTGCGCGCGAATTGGACAAGCAGCACAAGCTCTTGATAGCCGTTCAGCCCACGCGCGGCTTGGACGTGGGTGCTATTGAATATATCCATAAGCAGATTGTGGCAGACCGCGATAAAGGGGCGGCGGTGCTTTTGGTGTCGTATGAGCTTGAAGAGGTGATGAGCCTGAGCGACCGCATTTTCGTGATGTACGAGGGCGAAATTGTGGGCGATTTGGACCCGAAAACAACGACGACTGAAGAGCTTGGGCTTTATATGGCGGGCGCAAAACGCAACGTTTAGGAGGAAGATATGAAAAATAAAAGCACCATTTTTTCGTCGTCGAGTTTTCTTTCGATAACATCTGCGATTTTGTGTGCCTTGATAGGAATTATTGTCGGCTATGTCATTTTGCTGATTATAAATCCTGCTAATGCAGGAAAAGCCATCGTTACGATTCTCAAAAACTTTTTTTACTATAAAAAGACGACGATGAAAATGTATTATTTGGGGCAAACGCTCGTAAAAACCGTGCCGCTCGTGCTTTGTGCGATTTCGGTTTTGTTTGCATACAAATCGGGGCTTTTTAACATCGGTGTCGGCGGTCAGTATTGTATCGGCATCGGCGTTTCGCTGTGGTGCGCGCTGAATTGGCATTTGCCGTGGTGGGAATGCGTGATTTTGGCGACTCTGGCGGCTGCTGCGTGGGCTGCGATTTCGGGCGTGTTCAAGGCAATTTTCAATGTGAACGAAGTCATTGCGTGCATTATGATGAACTGGATTGGTTTGTATCTGGTGAATGTGCTTATGCAAAGCGAATCGGTGATGGACCAGTCAAAGAGCGAAACGTTCCATATTATGAGTGTATCAAAAAGTTCTGTCTTGCCGTCGTTGGGATTAAGCAAATTGTTCCATAATAATGCGTATGTGACGATTGCCATTCCGCTGATGATTGTGATTGCAATTCTTGTCTACATCGTGATAACCAAAACGACGTTCGGCTATGAACTTCGGGCAACGGGCTTGAACAAAAATGCGGCAAAATACGCAGGTATGCGCGACAAAGCGAACATCATTATCACGATGGCGATTGCAGGTGCGTTTGCGGGGCTTGCGGCTTCGTTGTATTATTTGACTGATATTCAGCAGTGGAAAACGAGTTCTGCGGTGCCTGCTATGGGCTTTAACGGCATTGCGGTGGCGTTTTTGGGCGGACTCAATCCAATCGGTGTGATTTTTGCGGGATATTTTATCCAACACATCACGACAGGCGGTTCTTTGATTGATATGCGCTATTTCAATCCGCAAATTGCAGATTTGATTTCATCGATAATCATTTATACGTGCGCATTCGTGCTGTTCTTCAAGGAAATTATTTCTCGCTTTGGCAAAAAAGACACGAGCGACAATGCGAATGCGGGTTCGTCTGAGGCGCAGGCGGCGGCTGTGGCGGCGGTCAAAGCCAAAGAAGCAAAATTGACTCAAGGAGGAAACTAATGCTGCTACTGCAATATACGCTCATTTATGCTTCGGTTTTGATTTTTGTAGCGTTAGGAGGAATGTACTCCGAGCGCAGCGGTGTCATAAATCTTGGTCTTGAAGGCATTATGGTTTTTGGCGCATTGGGCGGCGCGTTCGTGCTCCATTCAATGCCGGTGGAAACAAATGCGTTTGTCATCGTGATAAGCGTCCTTTTGGTAAGCGCGTTGATAGGAATGTTGGCTTCGCTGTTGCTTGCGGTGGCGGCGATTAACTTCAAGGCTGACCAAACGCTTGTGGGCACTGCGATGAATATGCTGGCGACCGCGGCGGCGACGGTTATTGTCAAATCATTCAACAATGCGCGCTCAAACGGCGATGACCCGTCCGCGATTTTGAGCTACATCGAAACGCGCAAGGCATTTGCAATTCATATCGGCGGTGTGGAATTTAGCTGGTACACCGTGATTACCATTGCACTTCTTCTAGCGGCGTTTATCGTGCTGTACAAAACACGGTTCGGCTTGCGCTTAATGGCGTGCGGCGAACACCCGCAGGCTGCCGACAGCGTGGGCATTAACGTGTACAAAATGCGATACGCGGGCGTTTTGATTTCGGGATTCTGCGGCGGTATTGGCGGCATTATTTATGTGAGCGCTGTAAACAGCCAGTGGGATTTCATTTACGGCGTGGCAGGAGCGGGATTCCTTGCGCTTGCGGTTATGATTTTCGGACAATGGAAACCGATGAAAATCGCACTTGCCGCATTGATTTTCGGCGTGTTCCGCGCTATTGCCGACACCTATGCGGGATTCGATTTTCTTGTGCATCTTGTTTCGGGCGAATTCTATAAGATGTTGCCGTATATCATTTCGCTCATCGTTTTGGCATTCACATCTAAGAAATCCCGCGCTCCAAAAGCGGAAGGAATTCCTTACGACAAAGGCAGTCGCTAAAAGGCTTTTTCGATTTTCATAAAAACTGTTTAAAGAGCTTTATATAAAAGGTATTGCTTTTTAGGCAGTTTTTTATTTTCATTTGATTATTTGCTTGATATATGGGGAAGAGAAAAAAGATGGCTGTAATATATGATAATATCAATCAAAAATTTGTTGAAGGTCTTAGAGCTACAATCTCTAATCAAGGCGTGAACAGAGTTGATTTCTGTGTGGGCTATTTTAATCTTAGAGGTTGGAAGTGTATTTATGACCTTGTAGAGAATCTGCCGGGTGATTATGTATATGAAACAAAAGGCGACGATGAAGAAGAGCAGTTTCGTTATTGTCGTCTTTTAATCGGTATGCAAAAAGCTGATGAAGAGCTGTTTCAGGATTTTTATTCTCCGTATGGTATGCCGAAAATGAGCAGCGAACGCGTTCAGATGTCTAAGCGGGAACTTGTCGAAGATTTCAAGAATCAAATCACTTATGGAGTGCCGACAAAAGAAGACGAAAAGGCTTTGCAAATGCTTTTAGAGCAGCTAAAGGCTGGTAAAGTAGTTGTGAAACTGTACTTAAAAAATCAGCTTCATGCAAAATTGTACCTTGCATATCGCCCTATCGATAAATCTCAGCCTATATTGTCATTACTAGGTTCTAGTAATTTGACATTTGCAGGTTTAAAAGGACAAGAAGAACTTGATACAGAAATTCCTGATAGAGATAATGCAAAGACTCTTGCAGATTGGTTTGAAGATAGATGGAACGAAAAATATTGTATCGATATTACAAGCGAGCTAATCAAGGTAATCGAAGAAAGTTGGGCTTGTAAAATTGCAACACCGTATCAGATTTATCTAAAAACTGCCTATCATTTGAGCAGGGAAGCAAGAGAGAGTATTAGCGAATACAATCTTCCCGATGTGTTTAGTAAAGAGCTTTTTGATTTTCAGCAAACAGCTGTAAAGGTTGCAGCTCGTCATATTGAGAAGCGTGGCGGAGCTATGATTGGCGATGTGGTAGGATTGGGAAAAACAATCTCTGCTTGTGCTGTGGCTAAAGTGTACGAAATGCAACACGCTTGCTCAACTTTAATTCTTTGCCCGCGTAATCTTGTTGATATGTGGGAAGATTATGTAAGAAGATATGACTTAAAAGCTGATGTTATGTCTGTTGCAAAGTCTTTTGATGAAAAGAAAATGCGGTTTTATCGCCTTGTCATTATAGACGAAAGCCACAACCTAAGAAACACCAACGGCAAGCGATACAAAAACATAAAATCTCTTATCGATTATCAAGGTTGTAAAGTTTTGCTTTTGACAGCAACTCCATACAATAAAGATTATCGAGATTTGAGCAGTCAGTTGCGTCTTTTTATTGCTGAAGATACAGATTTAGGCATTATGCCAGAAGCGTATATAAAGAAACTCGGCGGCAAACAAGAGTTTAGTGTGAAACATTCCGATACATTTCTTCGCTCTATAACTGCTTTTGAGCATAGCAATGAGAGCGAAGATTGGCAGAGTTTAATGCGTATGTTCCTTGTTCGTCGTACTCGCACATTCATCAAAAACAATTATGCTTATACTGATGAAACGAATGGCAGAAAGTATCTTTTGCTTAATGACGGTACTCACTCTTATTTCCCAGAGCGACAGGCTAAATCTGTAAAGTTCGATGTTAATGAGCAGTTTGCAAGATTGTATAGTGAGGATATGCTAGATAAACTTTCTAGTTTAAAATTGCCTCGTTATGAACTTGGTCGCTATATTGACAAAAATATAAAAGACGACGTAAGCGAAGAGAAAAAGCAGATTTTTGCTAATCTTGCTGCGGCAGGCAACTCGATGATTGGCTTTTGTCGCTCTATGTTTATGAAGCGTCTTGATTCTTCTGGAATGTCGTTTTTAATCTCTGTTTATCGTCATATTCTTCGTAATGCTATTTTTATCTATGCTCTAAATAATGGCTTGCCACTGCCTATAGGTGATACAGGTGAAATGAGAGATAATTATGACGAAGGCGACAGTGATACAGATGATTTTTTCGATAGTGAAGAGTCTAAGCCTCTTTCTAAAAATTTCCCTACAGAGCTAAAAGAATATCTCAAGCAAGCTGAAAAATATTATCACATTATACCCTTTGAGAAAAAGAGCATAAAGAGCTTGCCTGCTGACTATTTTACAGACAGCTTGAAAACTGCTCTCAAAAAAGACTCTGATATTCTCATTTCAATGCTTTCTCTTTGCGGAGAATGGAAAGCGAGAGAAGATAAAAAAATAGATGCTTTGCAATCCCTTATCACAGAAAAGCACAAAGAAGATAAAGTACTTGTGTTTACTCAGTTTACCGACACAGCAGAATATGTTGCAGAAGAGCTGAAAAATCGTGGATTGGAAAAGTATGGAAAAATAGCTTGTGTTACAGGCGATACGGAGAATATAACGAATATTGTTTCTCGTTTCAGTCCTGAAAGCAACAAAGCGGAGATAGCAGAAAAAGACGATTTGCGTGTTTTGATTGCAACAGATGTGCTTTCAGAAGGTCAAAACCTGCAAGATTGCCACGTTATCATAAACTACGATTTGCCTTGGGCTATTATTCGCTTGATACAGCGTGCGGGGCGTGTTGACCGCATTGGACAAAAAGCGGAGCAAATACAGTGCTATTCTTTCTTTCCTGCAGAGGGAATAGACAAAATAATTCATCTTCGCACTCGCTTGAATGAGCGAATCAACCAAAATGCAAAGGTTGTCGGTAGTGATGAAATCTTTTTTGAGGGCAATGAAAAGAACTTAAAAGATTTATACAACGAAAAAACTGGCATTTTGGACGAAGAAGACGATGGAGATGTTGACCTTGCAAGTGCAGCATTCCAGATTTGGACAAACGCAGTGAAAAAGGATAAATCTCTTGAAAAGACAATTCCTGCTTTGACAAATTTGCTTTATTGTGCCAAACCGTCGAAGACGGATTTTAAAAAGGCAAAGTCTGTTTCTAAAGAGTCAAGGACTGCACAGTCAAATGGCGTTATCACTTATGCAAGAACAAAAGAAGGAAATGATATGCTCTTTTGGCTTGACGAAAAGGGCGAAGCTGTAACGATGTCGCAAAAGACGATTTTAGACGCAATGGCTTGTGATGAGAATGAGAAAAATGTGCCGACATTGCCAAATCATCACGAGCTTGTAGAAAAATCTGTGAAGCTAATTAACGAGTATTCGTCTAAGACTAATAGCGGCATTTTGGGAAGCAGATTCAGCACGAAGTATCAGTTATATACAAGGCTAAAGACGTATTGCGACGAGAATGAGGGAACATTGTTTATTCCTCATAACTTGAGGACTGCGATTGATGATATTTATAACTACACGCTGAAAGAAAAAGCCCGAGATACTCTTTCTCTTTTACTTCGCCGCGGTGCTAGTATAAATACAATAGCTGAACTTGTGGTTGAGTACAAAGACAATGACGAGTTAGTCATTAAAAAGCTAGATGAGCTAGAGAACAGACCGCCTCAAATCATCTGTTCTATGGGTGTCATAGCAGCTAAGAGTTGAGATTTCGAGCTGAAAAAAAATTTACCTAAGGCAAATAAGCGATTGAACCTGAGGTAAATATGCGATTGAACCTAAGGTAAATAGCTTATGAGCAAGATGATTATAAGCTATGAGCAAGATGATTATAGCTTATGAGTAAAGGGAAAATAATAAATGAAGAGAAATGAGTTTGATGAGTATGTGAAAGATGGGGATTTTGCGGAGTTGTTTAATCAACTTGGTTGGAACGAGGCAAAAGTTGCTCCGATTTTGGTTGATGTGGAAGTCAACGAAGAGAAAGTGAGATTTAATATCGAAGCTGTGGCTGATAAAAACGGCTTTAAGGTCTACACTTGCCAAGTTGCACAAATCCCTAAAATGACGGTTGTCAAGGCTATTGATAAGCGGTTGAGAAAGTTTAGCAATGATTATATTTTGATTTTTATTGCCACAGGCTCAAAGATTACTGAGTCAAACTCGATAATGACACACGGTGAAAAAGCAACTGGCTGTTGGGTAGTGCCTGTGAAGACGACAGAAAAAAGAGTTTTAGTGCCTGTGCAATACGCAAACACTGCGCAACTTGATTTTCTTTACAGCAAGCACAAAGATTTGTTGTTCGGCATTGAGGAAGAAACAACGATTCTTGATGTAACTAAAAAAGTGCAGGGGGTATTTGCGCTCAACAGCGAAAAGATTACAAAAGACTTTTACGCAGGATTCAAAAAGCAGCATAACAGCTTTGCAGACTTTATCACAGGAATCGAAAACGAAGAAGACAAAATGTGGTATGTGTCGGTAATGCTTAACCGCTTAATGTTTTGCTACTTTATTCAGAAAAAGTTTTTTCTTGATTTTGACACTGATTATTTGCGCCATAAACTAGAAGTGTGCAAGGCGAAAAAAGGAAAAGACGAGTTTTTCAAGAGCTTTTATAAATCGTTTTTGCGAGTGCTGTTTGAAGACGGATTAAATAAGGCGAATCACGACACAAAAGAGTTCAGAGAGCAATTCGGACGGATTCCGTACCTAAACGGCGGTATGTTCGACGAACACCAGATTGAAAAGCAATACAAAGATATTGATATTGCGGACGAGGCTTTTGAAAATCTCTTTGATTTCTTTGACAAGTACCGCTGGCATTTAGATACGCGAATTGAAGCGAGCGGCAAAGATATAAATCCCGATGTGCTGGGCTATATCTTTGAACAGTACATAAACGACCGTGCGCAAATGGGTGCGTATTACACAAAAGAAGACATCACGAACTACATCGGAAAGAACTGTATTCTGCCGTATTTGTGGAACGCCGCACAGGAAAAGATTACCGTGTCAAGCACGGTAATGACATATCGCTGTTTTTTAAATGACGTTATGGAGTTTTTGAAGGCTTCGGGCGACAAGTATATTTACGACAGCGTGAAGCACGGCGTTAATTTGCCCTTGCCAGAGAATATCGCGGTGGGGCTGGACACGAAAAGCGAAAATCTTGTAGAGCGTCGCAAAGACTGGAACACAGCTACGCCGAGTGAATACGGATTGCCGACAGAGATATGGCGAGAAACGGTAGCACGGCGAGAGCGATATGCTGAAACGAAACGCAAAATTGAAAGCGGGGAAGTGAAGAGCATTAACGACTTTATCACGCTGAACTTAGATATAACTTCTTTTACACAAGATTATCTTTCTCAAACGACTGATAGCGACTTTGTAAAAAGATTTTACGGGGCGTTAAAAGAGATAAGTATTCTTGACCCGACGTGTGGAAGCGGTGCGTTTTTGTTTGCGGCGTTGAATATCTTAGAGCCGTTGTATGAAATCTGCATTGACCGATTGGACGAAGTGCAGAAAGAGATAAAAGACAAATACAGAAGCAATATTCAGTATTTTATCTATAAGAATATCATTTTACGCAATTTGTACGGCGTGGACATTATGGCGGAAGCGGTCGAGATTGCGAGATTGCGCTTATTTTTGAAGATGGTCGCTGTGGTGGAGGCGGATAGAAAGCTGGAGAATTTGGGCTTAGACCCATTGCCCGACATCGACTTTAATATCCGAAGCGGCAATACGCTCGTAGGCTTTGCCACGTTAAAAGAGCTAAAAAAGGCTTTGAGCGAAGCACAGGGCGACTTTTTGCAGCAGATTGCGGCGCAGAATTTTGGAGCGAAAATACGGGAAGACTGCGTGAATGTTTCAAAATTGTTCAATAACTTTAGGGCATTGCAAAATAACGCGGAACGCTCAGACGACATAAAAGCGGCAAAAGCGGAATTGCAGGCGGCACTAAAGACGCTAAACAAAAACTTGAATGCGCTAATGGCGAAGCAAAACGGAGTGAACACAGACGAACTGGGGGCGGTGGAGTATTACAAGTATCTTGAGAAAGTGAAGCCATTTCATTGGATAGCGGAGTTCTACGAGATAATCATAAAGCGCGGCGGCTTCGATGTCATCATCGGCAACCCTCCGTATGTTAATATCAAGAGCATTGATTATATTTCAGATAAGAAATTCTGCAGTGATTTGTATGCTTTTGTCCTCAAACGCACATTTTCTGTTATGCAACCAAATGGACGACAAGGCTTTATTGTAATGCACAATCTTGCTTTTAGCCGAGATTTCAAAAATTTACGAACGCTGTTGAAAAAGCAGAACGGACAGTTTTGGTTTTCATTTTATGGTCGTATTCCTTCGGGTTTGTTTGCAGGAGATGTTAGAGTTAGAAACTGTATTTATATTTATTCTCCAACACAAGGCAAGTCTTACACAACACGTTTACACCGTTGGTTTGCAGAATACAGAGATACGCTTTTTCAGCTTGTTCGTTATTCTCAATTTGAATGGAAAGAAGTTGTGCCTATGTTTAATTCACAGGTACTTGCTGATTTCTTTAATTCAGTTTCTGAATTTCCGTCTGCTATAAAGAGTAAGAAGTCTGGTACTCCTATTTACTTCAAAAAGATTGGCTATAATTGGATAACAGCGACAGAAAAAGCTGCTCCGTGTTATGATGGAAATACAGGCAAAGAAATTGAACAAAGTGAACTTGGAATTATTCAAGCATCTGAAAATGATGTTGCTTCTATGGTTTTATTTTTCTGTGGAAAAATGTTCTTTACATACTGGTTAACTTATGGTGATGAATTCCACGTTACAAGGGATACTCTGCTTTCGTTTTATCCTAATCTTGAGAAGTTGACTGAACAAGAAATAACTGAAATAAATGAGCTGTATAAACAGTTCAAGGCTCGGCTTGATTCTACTGTTAGCTTTAAGTTAAATGCTGGCAAACGTGTCGGAACGTATCAAACGGCTACAATGTGGGATTTGACAGATAAAAGCGATATGATTTTCTTGCGACATTTGACTGATAAGCCTGAAATCGTAAGAGAAGCGATTGAAGAAAATGTCGTTGAATCTGTTGTAACAGGGAAAAATGATACAGAGAAGTAATTTTACAAAACAGGCTGTGCCTGCGATATAAAGTATCGCATGGGAACAGAGCTGGATTGTGAGTCAAACGCAGAATGACGGGGAGGGGAAAAAAAGTGATTTTTTCGTGTAATTGTGATATAATAAAAGACCTTGGGAGATAAAACTATGAGTGTTCGAGACGGAAAACTACTTTATCATGTAACGGCTTTAGAAAATTTGGAAAATATTTTTTCTTATGGTCTTTTGTCGCGACCTGATGCAGAAAGCAAGGGATTATTAAAAAAGAGTGTAGCTCGTGAAGATATATTAGAAAGAAGACAAGAGATGGGAATATTACAATATGTGCCTTTTCACTTCTTTGAAAAAACTCCGTTTACGCATACTGTTTATGAATCTCATTCTGATACCACTTTTTGTGTAATAGCAATTCGGCGTGCTTTTGCACAGAGAAATAATTTTAAAATTTGTACTGCACATCCTTTATCTGAAAATCCAAAGGCAGAAATCCTTGATTATAATGAAGGAATAAAACGAATTTCTTGGGAAAGCATTGATGTGGATTGGGATAAGATAAATCAAGGACTTGCTAGATTAACTGATAAAGATGATAATGCGAGAATGGCTGAATGTCTTGCATTATCTCCTGTTCTTCCTCAAGATTTTCAATCGATTTATGTTCCCACTGAGGCAATAAAGAGTTATGTTGAGCAATTAGCACAACGAAAATGGAACTCTTGTCCATTTTATGTTAATGTCAATAAGAAAATAACGCAGGAGGGAAAAAATGATTACCTTTGAAACAGGCGATATTTTATCTTCCTCTGCGCAATGCCTTGTAAATACCGTAAACTGTGAAGGTTTTATGGGTAAGGGCATTGCATATCAATTTAAAGAACAATTTCCCGAAAATAATAAGTATTATGTTGCTGCTTGCAAATCGGGAAAATTCTCTGTTGGACAAATTTTATTTTTCTCAGAAAATGATAAAATTATTGCTAATTTCCCTACAAAGGATAAATGGCGAGAAAAATCCCAATATTCATATATTTCAACAGGCTTAGATTCTTTACTAAAAGGTATTGTTGAAAATAATATTACTTCAATAGCAATTCCTCCTCTTGGTTGTGGAAATGGTGGTCTAGATTGGAATATTGTAAAGAAGATGATAACTGATAAATTTAAAGATTCTTCAATCAATATTATCATTTATGAACCGTCGAAGCGTTTTACTCCTAAAAGTATTGAGATTCCCAAAATGTCAGCTTCCCATTTAATATTGATGAAATTAAAAGGTCAACTCCCTAAATTTAATAAATTGCGGTTGCAAAAATCGGCGTATTTTCTCAATATTTTTAGTAATACGAATTATTTCAAGTTTGAAGAATATAAATTTGGACCTTATGCTCATTCAATAGAGATTCTTTCTCAACAGATAAAAGCATTTCAAGAAAGCTATCATGTTAATACTGTTGGTGCTGAAGCGATTCTCTATAATAATTTAATAAGTGATTCTGTAAAGGCTACTGTTGAAAAATATAATTTGCCAATTCAGAAAGCAGCAAGTTTTGTAAATTCAATTGAGTCAAATCATGAATTGGAAATTGCGGCAACGATTGTTGCAATAATAAGAACAAATCCTCAATTTTCTGATGATGAAATTGTTCATTATTTTCTTAATAATTGGCCAAAATATGATAAAAAAAGATTTGAAGAAGATGAAATTAAATTGTCTATAAAAAGACTAATAGAATCTAAGATTGTTCAACCAGAATTGATGGGGTATTCAATATCAAAAGAACCTATTGAAAATACTTCATTCATGCCAAAATATTTTATGTGAATTGTTTTTTATTTTCATATTAGTTATTGTCGGGTTCTATTAAGACTTTACGGCGAATGAGCTGGATTTTATCTTCAACTATGACATACAGTATTGCATGTACTCAGAGGTAGATGGAAGTGAAGTATAAGGTATGAAGTATGAATTGAGAGGTAACAACACAAAATAATGCAGAATATACAGCACTTGTTGATTCAATCGGGAATTTGCTGAATGAAGCACGGACAAAAGCAAAGGATTCAGCCATAGCAACATAAACAAACTGAAAAAGCTGTTTTTGACTTTCCCGATTTTACAGACACTGTCTGCAAAATTGAGCTGAAGCGGCAAATGGAAAGTATGCTGTTTCACCGAGTGACTTTGAGCAAAGACAAAGAAGGTGTTTTGCGTCTTTTGGAAAAAGGCATAGAGGTGCAAACTGCTCAAGATGTAATAAAAGACCCTTATGTTCTTGAGTTTGTTGGACTTCCCGATTCTGTGCTGTACAAGGAAAGCGACCTTGAAGACGCTTTGGTGAATAATTTGAGCAAGTTTTTGCTTGAACTTGGAAAAGGTTTTGCGTATATCGGTCGACAATACAGAATTAGCTTGAATGGCAGACATTTTTATGTGGATTTGGTGTTTTACAATGTCATTTTGAAATGCTATGTGCTTATTGATTTGAAACGCAAAGAAATCCAGCACGAAGATGTCGGGCAAATGAATTTGTATCTCAATTATTTCAAGAATGAAGTATGCACCGAGGGCGATAATCCACCAATTGGCATTGTTCTTGGAGCTTACAAAGACAAACTTTTGATGGAATATGCAACGCAAGGACTTGAGAACAATCTTTTTGTTAGTAAGTATCAGCTATATTTGCCAAACAGAGAGCAGTTACAAAAGGAGTTAAAAAATTTGCTTGAAAAATAAACTTGACATGAGCGAGCTGGAAGCTCTGTTGATGAAAAAATAATCAATATGCTACTTACTTCTCACTACGGCTTTACTGCCGAAGAGCTGGACTTCATCATCAACTATTGCTTAAAGTATCGCATGGGCGCGGAGCTGGACGGGGAGTAAGGAGAAGAAAATGGAAAATAAGATATTGCTGTTAGGCAGTCGCTAGAAAAATATGCTAAATCGTTAGAAAATGCAAAAAACTTTAGAAAAAATGCTAAATATGGTTTGATTTTTTTTTTGAGATGTGCTATAGTAATAATTACATAAGCACATCGTCTTTTTTAGAGGGTGTGAGGGGATATTTGGAGCCGGTGCTGGGGAGTGCCGACTCCTTTTTTATGCAGAATCCTTGCAAAAAGAGGGTGATTTTTCGTATAATTTTGTGTGATGAAACGTTCCTGTCCGCACCTAAGAATCAAGCTCAATAATGTATCTTTGCGTTCGTTTTTGTATTTGCTCGACCAAAAAAACAGAAAAAAAGAACTCAGCAACACCACCGTATGCGATTACATTCTTGCCTCGTATCCGTTTTTGGCGAAAGGCTACAAAGACACGGCATCTTTTCGCTCGGGCTATGCGGGGAATTTTTCGCTTTTGTTTGACGCGGCAACTCCGCAAGACGGAAAAATGAACAAGCTCACCAAAATGCTCGAAATACCGCTTCAGAACGCGATGAAGCGCCTTGTGAGCGCAAAAGTGTCGTTTGCAGAAGGCAAAACGGCGGGGACTTCATATTGCATTATCGAGAACATTCCCGACGATGAGACGCTCAAAACGCTGTGTGTCTTTTTTGTGCTCAAGCCTATAAATGCGGCGTTGCGGCTCAAAGTGAACGATGAAAACTCAGGGTGGATTTCGCTCGTAAAGGCGCGGCTTTCGATAACGGCGCCGTTGCGTCCGAATCCTGCGGTGTCGAGCGGGCGGGGGCAATCGGGCACGACGGCAATCTTGAGCCGATACACGATTTTCAATCTGGGCGGAAACTGGTTCGATGTGCTCAAACCTGCGTATTTCAACTTCAAAAATCTTCGTTACAAGCTCTATCTCCATTCGCTGATGATTGAGCAGCCGAATCTGTATTACGTCATTCCCAAAGCCGCTCGCTATGATTTTGACACGGACGCGGTTTTTAGCGAGGGCATTTTTCTCAAAGACGGCGAGCCGGTACTGAACACGGATTGGTGCGCAAAAAACTTTTCGTTTACCGATGTGCTTATCATCAAAAAAGACGATTTCCGCGCACTTATCACGCAACAGGCGAGTTTGCCTGAGAGTTTACAATATCAATTCACCGTCGTGGGAAATACGATGTTGTTTTCTGACGGCACGATGATTGACACCACGCCGTATCTCGTTTGTGATAAAAGCGTGCTGGAGCAGAGCGCGAGTCTGAATCCGAACATCACGTTTGACCTCAAAGCCGAAAACGAGATTCGGAAACAACCGCTCGCGTCTCAAAAGCAGGCTATGGTTGACATCAGACGGCTTGCGATAAACGGCGAGGAAAGCAACACGATTATGAAGTTCATTGAAAAAAGTTTTTTGGGCAAATTGCGCATCAACGATTACGAACGAAGCGAAAACGGCTTAATTGTTACTGGCGAAAAAAAGACGTGCCTCATTTTGTACAACGGCACGAAGTTTCCCGACCTTGTGTGCATTTTTGCCGAAGATGCCGAGCGCACCGAAAGCCGCGGCAGCCGCACGCTTCCCGAATACGCCTCGCATATTTGGCGCAATTACGATAAGTTTAAGCACAAAATGTTTATGGTGGAAGCGGAGTTTAATTTGTCGTCATTCAAAAGCCACGACACTTCTGCGGAATACGTTTTGCAGAGCCGCTATATTTTTTGCGAAAACCGCACGAGCGAGTATTTTTCGTCCAAATTCGGCGTTCATATTCCCGCGGTGAGCATAAAAGATTTGTAACAGGTCTGAATCAGAGAAAAAAGGGACTCCAAAAAAGATTGGAATCCCCTTTGATTTTTAGTGAATGAAAAAGAAAAAAGGTATGCTTTGCTTTATGTCATTCCTGTTCTTGACACGGGAATTTATCTAGGCAGAAAAGATTATCGGGGCAAGGTGAGATAATGACAGCATACTTTCTGTAACACCACCGAAAATTACGCTTTCTTTCGCTTTGAAATGATGTCAAAAACGACTGCGCCGACCAAAACGGCACCTTTGACGACTTTTTGAATATCCGTTGACCAGCCGATGAGCGACATTCCGTTGTTCAAAATGCCCATAACGAACGCGCCGACCACCGCTCCGATTATCGTTCCCACACCGCCTGCTGCTGCCGCGCCGCCGATGTAACACGAAGCGATTGCGTCAAGCTCGAAGCCATCGCCCGCTTTTGGTGTTGCCGAGCCGTTTCGCGCAGAAAGCACGATACCTGCCACTGCCGCCAAAAATCCCATATTGAGATACACCCAGAAGAACACGCTTTTTGTGTTGATGCCCGAAAGCCGCGCTGCTTTTTCGTTGCCGCCGAGCGCGTAAATCTGGCGTCCTGCGACGGTTCGGCTGGTGATAAAGTGATAGACTGCGACCAAAATAACCATCAGAACAAGCACGTTCGGAATGCCGTTGTTGCGCGCAAGTTTGTAAATCAAGAACCACAAAATAAAGTGGATAATGCAGTGTTTTACCACGATTTGCCACAGCGGATTTACTGGAAAGTCATAGCGTTTTTTGGTTTTGTATGCCTTGATTTCGCCTGCGATAATCAGGACGCTGGCAATGACGGCAATCGCCATAGAAACCAAGTCGAGATGTCCGGGAACGCGGTTTGGACCAACGTGCCCGAATGGAATGTTGATGGTCGGCAAAAATCCCACGCCGATGAGATTGTAGAGCGGGGGAGTCGGTCCTTTTGTCTGCGCTTTGAGCATTGTGTACGTTAAGCCGCGTCCCATAAGCATTGAGCCCAAAGTGACGACGAACGGCGGAATGTGCATATACGCAATGAAAAATCCCACGATTGCGCCCGAAAGCGTGCCGACGAGCAATGCCACAAAGAACGCCACGAAGACCGGCAAGTGCATATCCACCACGAGAATCGCCGAACACGCGCCCGTGAGCGCAACCACCGAGCCGACGCCCAAATCAACGTTGCCGGTGAGAACGCACAAGAGCATTCCGACGGCAAGGATAACGACGTAGCCGTTTTGCATAATCAAGTTGTTGATGTTTGTCGGTGAGGCATTTTTTCCGCCTGTTGCAATAAAAAACAGCAAAAAAATCATAATCAAAGCAATTACCATTCCGTATTGCTTTAAGTCGATAGACACGGTTTTATTGGATAACGGCTTATTTAGTTCCATAAGAATCTCCTTTTGAATTGTTATGCACCATAATGCACTTCATAATGCTTTCCTGCGTTGCGCCTTTGGCACTCAGCTCGCCTGCGATTTCGCCTTCGTTGATGACGTAAATACGGTCGCAAGTGCCCAAGATTTCGGGCATTTCAGAAGAGATAACGATGACCGCTTTGCCGCTTTTGGCAAGCTCGTTAATGACACAGTAAATCTCGTATTTTGCGCCCACGTCAATGCCGCGCGTCGGTTCGTCGAGAATCAAAACGTCAGGTTGCGAGAGCATCCATTTGGAAAGCGCCACTTTTTGCTGATTTCCGCCCGAGAGATTGCCGACTTTTTGGTTTATCGACGGCGTTTTTACGTTGATTCGCGTGCGGTATTCTTCGGATTTCACGATTTCTTCGTTGCTGTCCACGACGCCGTTTTTAGAAAAATAATTTTTCAGAGCCGCCATCGTCATATTGTGCTTGATGTCGTCAATCAAGACCAAACCGTAATTTTTTCGGTCTTCGCTCGTATAGGCGATTTTGGCGTTAATCGCGTCCTGCACGGAATTGATTTTGACTTCTTTTCCGTGCATTTTGATTTTGCCCGTGATTTTCTGCCCCCACGCTTTTCCGAAAATGCTCATCGCAAGCTCGGTGCGCCCTGCTCCCATCAAGCCCGCAAAACCCACAACCTCGCCAGCGCGCACGTTGAAGTTCACGTTTTTGATAAAATGGCGGTTGGGGTCGTCTTCGTGATACACGTTCCAGTCCTGCACTTCCATAATCACATCGCCGATTTTGCAATCGGTACGCGGCGGGTATCGGTTTGTCAGCTCTCGCCCGACCATACCCTTGATGATTCGCTCCTCCGAAAAATCGTCCACGCCCTTGGTGAGCGTTTCGATGGATTTTCCGTCGCGGATAACCGTGATTTTGTCGGCAACAAAACTGATTTCGTTCAATTTGTGCGAAATCATAATGCAAGTGATGCCCTGCTTTTTCAAATCAAGCAAAATTTGCAGCAGATTTGCACTTTCTTCGTCGTTGAGAGAAGCCGTCGGTTCGTCCAAAATCAAAAGATTGACCTTTTTTGCCAATGCCTTTGCAATTTCGATGAGCTGCTGTTTTCCCACGCCCAAACTCGACACAGGTGCATTGATGTTTTCGTGCTCCAAGCCGACTTTTTTGAGCATTTCCACCGCTCTCGAGCGCGTTTTATCCCAGTCGATAACGCCGCGCATCGCAAGCTGTTCGTTGCCCATAAAAATATTTTCTGCCACTGAAAGATACGGACTTAACGCCAGTTCCTGATGAATAATGACGATGCCTTTCGCTTCGCTGTCTTTGAGCGAATGAAATTTGCAAATTTCGCCGTCGTATTTAATATCGCCTGAATACGTGCCGAACGGATAACTTCCCGAAAGCACATTCATCAGAGTTGATTTTCCTGCTCCGTTTTCACCGCACAGCGCGTGGATTTCACCGCGTGCGACTTTTATCGACACATCGTCCAAAGCCTTTACGCCGGGGAATTCTTTGGTGATGTGCGACATTTCCAAAATAATATCGTCCATTGATTTTCTATCCCGTTTTTTAGTAAAAATCCCGCCCTCACAATTCCAAAAAAAGCGAAAGCGGGATTTTTTAGCATTTATAACGCAAAATGGTTAGAGACCAAGCTGCTCTTTTGTGTAGTAGCCGCCGTCAATGATGATTGACTGATAATTGCTCTGGTCAACGGCAACTGGAGTGCAAAGATATGACGGAACAACGAGTTTTCCGTTGTTGTACTGCGTTGTATCGTTGATTTCTGGAGTTGCGCCTTCAAGAACAGCCTCAACCATCGTTACGCACTTTGAAGCCAAAAGGCGTGTGTCTTTATAGATAGACATTGTTTGTGTGCCTGCGATGATGTTTTTGGTTGCCATAAGCTCTGCGTCCTGACCAGTGATGAGCGGCCAGTTGTCTGCGGTGTAGCCTGCGCCCTCAAGAGCGGCCTTAATACCGTATGCAAATCCGTCGAATGCAGAACACGCGATGTCAAGATTTTCGTTGCCGTAGAAACCTGAAAGATAGTTTTCAGCCCACTGCTGTGCTGTTTCCTGAGACCAGCGCAAAATGCAAGTCTTCTCGAATGAAGTGCGTCCTGTCTTGCACTTGAGAACGCCGCTGTCAAGATATGGTCCCAAAACTTCAATAACGCCGTTGTACAGGAAGAGCGCGTTGTTGTCGTCTGGAGAACCCATAAAGAACTCGATTGTATATGAGCGGTTTTCTGCTGCGGCTGTTTTGAGCTGCTTTTTCTCTTCGATGTACTTTGCAATCGCGGTGCCAACGCCCTTGTTATCGAACGTTGCATAGTAAGAAACAGCGTCGGTGTCCATCAAAAGACGGTCGTACGCAATGACGGGAATGCCGTTCTGCTTTGCCTGATTCAAAACGTTGACCAATGCTGTTGAGTCAATCGCTGCAACAACAAGGCAGTTCACGTTTTTTGCAATCAAGTTTTCAATCTGCGAAACCTGCATCTGAACATCGTCTTCTGCATACTGCAATTCAACCGAATAGCCCTTTGCTTCGAGCTGTTTTTTCATATTTGCGCCGTCGTTAATCCAGCGTTCCGAAGACTGCGTTGGCATTGCAACACCAACGATTTTTTTCTGCGCTGCTGTTGCTGCCGAAGATTCTCCTGCGGCTTTTTTTTCTCCACCGCAAGAAAACAGTGAAAACGACAATGCAAATGCTGCAAGAATAAAAAGACCTCTTTTCATCACAAACCCCTTAAAAGTTTTTAGTGTGTTAACGTTAACATAACAAAATTATTATCATACGCTTTTTATATATTGTCAAATATTTTTTCATTGTGGGGATTTTGACAGGTACAAGCCGAAAATTAAAAAAGAACCGAAAGAGGAGTAAAATATGAAAAACTTAAAAAAATTTGTTTTTATGGAACTTTTGTGTTTGATTGCTTTTGGCGTTGTTTTTTTTGGTGCGTCAAAAGAAACGGGCATTGATGCTAGCGTTTTCAAATTTGACGACACTCCGAGTTACGAAGAGTGGAAAGGAACATATTCGCCCGAGGAAATCAATACACGAATTCAAATTTATGACATCGGGCGGCGGCTTGGGCGCGGCATTGCGTATCAAGAGCGCGTGGATAACGACCCGTTTCCGTTCGTAAAAGGAAATCCGCCGTATAAATATTCGTCAGCGCGCATTTATGGCGACCAAAAACGAGGCGCAGACATCATTTATATTGGAAAAACTGCCACCGTTGATACGATAAAATGTCTCCGAATGATTGTTTCGGGATATTTACAGCAGGCGTTTGCAATGGACGCGGACACTGCGGATTCCGTTGCGCTCACGGCTATTTATTGGAATACGAGCGTGTATGGCAAACTGGATTTTTTCCGCGAAGTGTTTGACGAGCGCGTGCTTGAAGTGTACGGTGACCGCACCAGCGAAATCGGTTTGTCATCAAATTTCCGCGATTGGCCGGGCAACACCAAAATCGTTATTCCTCATCAATTTGCCTCCCCGATTGCCGCCGCCGCTCCAGTGGAGCAAAAAGCAGAGCCTGCGCCGGTTGCAAAAGAAAATGCTGTTGAAGAAGTTGCGCCTGTTTCTGCGCCTGAGCCAAAAAGTGAGCCGACCGGCAAAAAAAGCGCTGATGATTTTGAAGTCGTAACGCTCGATAACACGAACACGGGCAAAACGAGTATGATTTCATTGCCAATGCGCATTTTCATCATTGCGGTGATAATTGCGATGATTGCGGCGTTCGTTATTCTCATTATCCGAAACCTTGAGGCTGTTTCGTCAAAACCGTCTGCTGAAGAGAAAAAAGGCGCGTAATTTTTTTGATGGATTATCCACCCTTACGATTAGACCATATTTTAGTTCATAACGCTCTTTGCTCTCCCCGAAGTGCCCGCACGCTCCTCCGAAACCACGATGTTCGCGTGAACGGCGTGCGGTGTACCGACGGGAGCGTTCTTGTGTCTTGCACCAAAGACGCGGTTTGTATCGACAGTGCTCCCGTTTTGCTCAAAAATGATGTGTATCTTATGCTCAACAAGCCCGCTGGCACGGTTTGCACAAATGTAAGCGACCGACATAAAACCGTTTTTGATTTCATACGCGATGAATACAAAAATCAACAGGGATTGGGAACCCTTCATTCAATCGGGCGGCTTGACGCAGACACGGAAGGGCTGGTGCTTTTAACCACGAACGGCAATCTGTCTCATCGGCTCACGTCGCCTGAAACGCACGTTGCAAAGACGTATCTGGTGCATTTGCGCGATGCGGTGGACGGTGAAAAACGCTTGTCATACGCGCAAAAACTCGCCGAGGGCATTTCAATTCCTGCCGAAAAAAAAGCGAAATCCTTTTTTTCGGCTCCTGCCCGCCTTGAGTGGCTTGACGGCGAAAACGGCACGGCGTGTCGATTAACGATAACCGAGGGCAAATTTCATCAAGTAAAACGAATGTTCCGTGCGCTTGAAAACGAAGTGGTATACCTAAAACGCATTGCAATCGGCGCGCTCTCCCTCGATTCCGCGCTCCGTCTTGGCGAATACCGCGAACTCACTGCCGCAGAATTGTGTATGCTGTCAATGACAGACTTATAAAATCATCATATCTTTTGAAGTTTCTCCTGATGTTGAACTAGCGTTTGTTTCGATGTTGACCTAACGTTTGGTTCGATGTTGAACTAACGTTAGGTTAAGTGTTGAACTAACGTTAGTTTCATTTGTGCGCGTGTTGGTGTCTGGCATTTTGCGCGCAATCGGGCTATAATAGAGGGTATGGAATGGTATACAACCGTAAAACAGGTGCGCGACATCTTGGTAAAGCATTACCGAAACAAAAAAACGCGGCTTGCATTTGTCGACGTGCTATCTTACATTGCGGACGAAAATCTTGCCGACGAGCGAAAGGCGTTTTTGTATCGGCGCTCTCTTGAGGTGCTTCCGCTCAAAACTGTGCGCGATGTGGTTGACGCAATCCCGATTTCGATGAACCCGATTTTGCGAAACGAACGGCGGCAAAATATCAATGAAGACGTGGTTATCGGCGATGGACGCGATGTTTTGGGCTTTGTGAACCTGCCGTTCGTGGAAGATTCTCTTCATTATCACGACCATTTTGAGTTGAACTTTGTGTATCACGGAAAAGCCTCGCAAATGCTTGATAACGAGTGCCGCGAATTGCAGCCGTTTGATTTGTGCTTAGTTGCGCCCGATTTTCCTCACAGCCTTTCGGTTGACGATGAAGACAGCCTTGTGCTTACCTATCTGATTCGCCGTTCCAGTTTTGACCAGATTTTCAAAAATCTACTGTTGCAAGACGATTTACTTGCCCGCTTTTTTCGCAACACGCTGTACAAACCCGGGCACTCAAAATATGTGTTGTTTCATATCGGAAAAGAATCGCCTCAGTTGCAAAAAATCCTGCAGGACATCTTGATTGAATCGAATTGCGATATGCCGTATTCCTCGGAACTTGCGAATTGCTTTTTGCAGGAGCTTTTTTACACGTTGCTTCGTGACCACGGCGGCAAAATGAGCTATTACGGGCTGGAAAAACTCTCGACTGTGCAGAATTTTTCTGCGATTCTGCTTTTTTTGCAAAACAATTACAAAACGGCGACGCTGTGCAATGTTGCCGAGTTTTTCAAATACAGCGAGGGCTATTTGAGCCGTCTTTTCAAACGAAATCTGGATATGAATTTTACCGATGTGATGCAGGCGATTCGGCTCAGAAAAGCAAAATCGTATTTGACTGACACTGATATGAATATTGCGGCAATCAGCGAAAGCATTGGCTATGAATCGTCGGATTATTTTGCAAAATGCTTCAAAAAACACTTCAAATGCACGCCCTCGGAATATCGCGAAGCTCATCGCTCTTGAGTTTTGTGCGAAATCAAAATGAGAACGGCACAAAACAGGAGCGCGGCATACGAAAACACATCGCCGAACAGCGCATAAGCGGTCGTTTTGCGCGAAAACACGGGGATTTTTACCGCTTGTGCCGTTTCGGTGAACAGCGGCAACTGCGATTGCAGCTCGCCTGTGGGCAAAATGACGGCGGAACAGCCCGAATTGGTGGCGCGCACCATAGTTTGACGGAACTCGATGGAGCGGTATGAGGCGACGGCGAGGTGCTGCCATTCCGCCGAGCGCGTGAGCGACCAAGAATCGTTTGTGATGTTGATGAAAAGCTCGCTTCCCCGCGAAAATACTTTGCGATGAAAATCGGGGAATGCGTCTTCAAAGCAAATCGGAATTGCGAACGTTACTGCGCCGTTTTCGGTGGGCACAGAAAACAGCGTCGGCTCTTTTCCGGGAATCCAGCCTGCCGAAATCCTGAAGACCGACTTCAAAAAGCGCGAAACGGCGGGCGAGGAGGGCAGCGGGATATATTCGCCGAACGGAACGAGATGTGTTTTGGCGTGAAACTGCTCGATTTCGCCGTTTTGGCTGAACAAAAAAGCAACGTTGGAATGTCTGCGCGGGCGCACGGCGGGCGGCGTGACGGTGTACGCTCCTCCGATAATAAACGGCAGGGCGACGCTTCGGATATACGGAAACAGCGGATTTTCTTCGGGCGTATTTTCGTAATAAAGCACGGAATTGGGGAGCGCGTGGTTCAAAACGCCTTCGCTCCAGATAACCACGTCGGCGTGTTCGGCGCGTGCGGAAAGGTCGGAGAGCACTTGGTCTGTCAGCCTTTGGGAACGGCGGATTCCGATGCGGTCATCGCGCGCAATCCACGGGTCGATATTTTGCTGCACGAGGATTGCGGACAGCGTTTTTTCGGGCGCGGTGTGCTGGCTTTGCTGTATGTTTATTTGTCCGTAAAAAAGCGCAAGCGCGAACAAAAGGACGGCGCAGATTGCGGCAGAACGCACGGTCTTCGTGATTTTTGCCTGCAAAATAATTTCGCCTGTGATTGCGGAAACGAGCGCGAACAAAAACGAAACGCCGTAAGTTCCCGTGATGTCGGCGATTTGGGTGAGGGGTGTCCACGAAAATGCGGTCATCGACAGCGTGCCCCACGGATATGCCAAAAAGCCGAAGTTGGACTTGAGCCATTCCCACGATGTCCAGAGCAATGCAAAAAAAATGGGGGAAAATGCAGGATTTTTTCTCAAAAAACGGTGTGCGCCGAAAAAAAAGAGCCCGAAAAAGCCGCCGATGACTGCCGTTCCGAGCGAACTTGCGCCGAGGGTGAAGATTGCAAAATCGCGGTAAAACCCGAGCCAAAAACTCGACAGTGCGTGAACGGCGCCCGTTTGGATTGCAAAGCAAAAAAAACTCTGTCTGTACGTCGTTGCGCTCTGTGCCGATACATATAATGGAGCAAGGCAAAAAAGTCCGATAATCGGGCAGCCTTGTAAAAAAAATTCGTTCGGAATTGCTGTTGTTTGGAGCAGGCTTGAGAAAAAAGCGTAAAAAACTTGTAAAAACGTGTTCATTATTGTATCATTTTATAGAAACAGTTGTAAAAAAGCAACAGAATGACAGTTTCCGAAAAATTGTAGGCAGGAAAGCCGTATGAAACAAGTTTCACAAGCGCATTTAAGCGAGTACGATTGCAAACCTGACGCGATTGCCGTGTCTCCCGGGCGATTTCACCTTGCGGGCGAACATTCTTGGTTTTTCAAGGATAAAACACTTTCGATGGCGGTTGATTTGCCTGTGTATATTGCGGTATCGGCAAGAACCGACAATTCTTTGCGGTTTTATTTTCCGCAGCTTAAAGAACGAAAAAAATGCGGTGTGCCGTCGATGAAATTCCGCCGCGAAGATAAATGGGCAAACTCAATAAAAGCGGTCATTTTTGGGTTTGAAAAATGCGGGATAAAATTTGGCGGCTTGAGTTTTACGGTGTGGTCAGACATTTTGCCGTCGGCTGGATTCGGTATAAACACAGCGATAAAAATAGCGTCTGCGGCGGCTTTGGGCGCACTCTACGAAGGCGAAAGCAAAAAAATCAACGACGACCTTGTTTTGCGCACGGTCGAAATCGGGAATCGCCAATTTTTGCATTGCGGAAATTACATCGCAGACAATTTTTCCGCGCTTTTTTCTGTGCCCGGTTCGCTTGTTTTGACCGACCACGCAAAGATGTCTTTTGAAACAATCCCGTTTGATTTTTCCGAAAAAACAATTTTGCTCACCGATGCGCGTGTGCCTCGAATCAGCGTGTGGAACGAGGATTCTCTTCGTCAGCCCGAAAATGCGTTGCTTTTGGGCGAATTAAAGCACCCCAAGCCGTCCGTTTTTGGCGGCTGGATTTACGAGGAATCAAAGACGGAAATCAATGAAGTGCTGTCGGTGGTGGGAGAAGCGACGCAGCGCAGGCTTTTTTGCATAATGAAAGAGCATAAATGCGTTTTGGACGCGGCAGATGCGGTGCGAAAACGCGATTTTGCCGCTTTTGCCCGCGCGGTCAACGAAAGCCATTCGCTGATGAGCGAATTGTACGAAGCGTCTTGTCCTGAAATCGATTGGATAAATAAGCGCGTGTGCGAGATGGCGCTTGTTCCAGATGTGCATAAGCCGAGCGCGTGCTGCAGAATTACGGGCAAGGGCTTCGGGCGGTGTGCCTACACGATTTTGGATTCTGACAAAGTTGATGATTTTAAGAAAAAACTCAGTGAATACGAGCGGATTTTTGGATTTAAAACGCAGACGTATACGGTAAAACCGTCGGGCTGTGCGTATTTGGAGACAGTGTAAGGATTTTTATGAGATTGCTTTTAACGAACGACGACGGAATAGACGGCGAGGGCTTGCAGGTTTTAGCTGAGGTACTGCGAAAAGAGCACGACGTATGGATTATTGCGCCAGACAGAAACCGAAGCGCCGTTTCTAACGGGCTGACGATGAATCGTGCGCTTGAGATAAGAAAAGTGGGCGAACAAATGTTTACTTCGTCGGGATTGCCTGCTGATTGCGTATCGACGGGCGTTTTTAGCAATCTTGTTAAGGGCAGAATCGATATGGTGGTTTCGGGCATAAATCGCGGTGCCAATTTGGGCACGGATATTATCTATTCGGGAACTGCCGCCGCGGCGCGCCAAGCCGTGCTTTTGGGAATCCCGGGAGTTGCGCTGAGCATTCACAGCCCCACCGATGAGTTCAAATACACTGCCTTGGCTGATTTTGCGCTCAAAAATCTGTCGGTGCTAAAAGAGTTGCACACGCCCGGCATTTTCTTAAATATCAATGCGCTTTCGCAAGATTCTTATAAAGCCGTTCAATTTACAAATGTATCTGTCCGAAAATATAAAGACACTGTTACAGTGAAAAATACTGAATCTGGCGTTATGTTAAGCTCGTTTGAGGGAGGAGCGGTTACATCGGAAGGTTCTATGGACAGCGATTATTTTGTTGTGGAGAATGGAAACATTTCGATAACAAGAATTGTTGCAGAGCCCGTTTCGCTAGAGAATACGGTTGGGGCGAAATTCTTACTTTGAAATCGGAATTACGGGGATAAAAATGGGTGGAAATAACGTTCTTTCAGAGGGAATTGCATTATACAAAAACGGCGATTATGCGCAGGCATTGGCTTTTTTTCTTGGATTGCCGGAAGGCTCAAAAGCCGATGATATGGAATTGTCTTACTATATCGGATTATGCTATGCAAGAATGAAGCGGCATGATGATGCACTGCTGTATTTAGAGCAAGTGGTTACGGGCGATAAAAATGAAGACCGAGTATTGCAGTGCAGATTTATTCTTGCACTCATTTATTGCCAAAGTTCTCGAAAACGGCTGGCGGATTTTGAGTTGAAAAAGCTCCTTGAAACAGGATATAAGCCGTCCTCGGTGTATGCGGCATTGGCGTTTATTGCGTGGGAGCAAAAACAGATTGACCAAAGCATTGATTATTACCAAAAAGCGCTCGGTTGCGACCCGAATAATCCTACCGCGCTCAACGGCTTGGGATTTGTGTTAGCCTGCGAAAATAGAGACCTTGCAAAAGCATTGGCGTACTGCAAGCGGGCGTTGGAGATTATTCCGCGAAGTGCGGCTTTTTTGGATTCTGTCGGCTGGGTGTATTACAAGCTGGGTATGCTGGAAGATTCCGTGAAGTATCTCAAACAGGCTATGGAAATAGACGCTAACAATAATGAAATTATATCTCATTACCGACAAGTTTCTGCTCAAATTCAGTAAAAAGAGGATAAGGTAAAATATATGAAAGCAATTCACACGATGGTATACAGCGCGGCTTTTTGTGCATTTACGCTGATTTGCGTCTATGCGCAAGAAAGTGAACAGAGAAAGTTTTTTGGTACCGAATCTTCTGCAATGATTGATGATGATTCTATGGATATGTCTGGTTTTGCGGAAGAGGATTTTCGGCGGGGAGTGCAGTCGTATTACCGCGGCGCATTCAACGATTCTATTTTGCAATTTGAAAAGGCGCTCTCGTATCTTCCGGGCGAAAATCTTATTTTGGACTGGCTTGGAAAGGCTTATTACCGCGCGGGCATTGAAGGGGCGGCAATTCAGCAGTGGCAGTTTGCTGCGGATTCTGGTTACGGCGGTTTGTTGCTGAAAAATCGCATTGAAATTGTGCGCGAGCGGCGTGTAACGGGCGCGGAGGACGAAACATCTCTTCGATACACCGAATCGGGTAGTTTTGAGGGCAAAGCGGGCGGCAAACTCATTTTCAGCCAGCCGATTTCTGCACTTCCTAACGGTGATGGCAGTGTTTGGGTTGTGGCATACGGGAGCAACGAACTGCTGAAAATTGATGTAAACGGGACGGTTTTGACTCGTTCTCGCGGGGCACTCAATGGGTTTGATAGACCGATGGACATAATTCGCTCGCTTGACGGAAAACTTATCATTAGCGAGCGTGCGGGCAATCGCATTTCTGTGTTTAATGAAAACGGAATGTTTGAAAAATCCTTCGGTTCAAAGGGGCGCGGCGTAGGTCAGTTTATCGGTCCGCAGTATTTGGCTCAGGATTCTTTGGGCAATATTTACGTTACTGATTTTGGCAATGCTCGTGTGGCGGTTTTTGATTACGAGGGAAACGGACTTTTTTATTTTGGTGAAAAAAATGTTGATTTTTCGGGGCTAAAAGGTCCAACGGGAATCGCAATCGTGAACGATATGGTATTTGTAGCCGATTGCGTTACTGGCGCAATTTACCGTTTTGACCGTTCTGGCAATTATGACGGCATTTTGACTCCTGAAAAAACGTTTATGCGCCCTGAAACAATGAAGAATTGGGGTGATTTTTTGATTGTGTCCGATTCAAATCACGTTTACAGCGTGGATAGCGAAACGGGGGCGGTTTTTGAAAATGCAAGCACCGGAAATGCTCCTAGTCGCATTACGAGCGCAATTCCCGACGCAAACGGAAATATTCTTGTTACCGATATAAAGAGCAATGAAATCTATGTAATGTCAAAGATGACCGAGCTTGTTGGAGGTTTGTTCGTGCAGATTGAAAAGGTTGGTTCAGATTCGTTCCCGCAAGTGCAGCTTGAAGTAAAAGTGGAGAATCGAAACAGACAGCCTGTGGTGGGATTAAAAGCCGAAAATTTCTTTATCAGCGAAAACAAATATCCTGCGGCAGAGCAAATGCTTACGGGCGCGGCTTATGCGAACACGGGCGCAGATTTTACGTTCTTGATTGACCGTTCGCTTGAAACACAGGAAAATGCTGAGAGCCTCAAAAGTGCGGTTCGGGAACTTGCTGCGGCAATTCCTCCAGAATCAACATTGCGCATTGTGTCTGCGGGAGCAATTCCTACCACAGAATACACGGGAAGCGCGGCGGGGGCGGGTGCATTTGACCCAGCAGGCTTGAAAACGCCAGTGAGCCGCGATTGCGCTTTGGATTTGGGTATCCGTTTAGCAGCAAATGACTTGGTAAATGCGCAGAAAAAACGCGGCATCATTTACTTGACGGCGGGCACGACGGGGCAAAATGCGTTTACAAAATATAGTTTGTCGGATTTGACGGCGTTTTTGAACAACAACAGCATTTCATTCAGTGTGATAAATCTTTCTCAACAAGGATTGTCAGATGCCGTTTCGTATTTAGTCAGAAACACCGCGGGGGAAGCATATTATGTGTATCGTCCAGATGGATTAACGCCTGTCATCAGCAATATCGTGAATTTGCCGTCTGGCGTGTATACGCTGTCCTATACATCGTCGCTCTCTACGAATTTTGGACACGATTATTTGCCGGTGGAAGTGGAAGCGTATTTGCTCAATCGAAGCGGACGCGATGAAAGCGGTTATTTTGCGCCGCTGCAATAATTCATTGAATTAGTTTCATAACTTTACATTTCTTCATAAATGCTGTATAATTTTTAGCGGAACTAAAGATATACAGCATTTTTTATGCGAGGAGAAACTATGGAAAAGAATATTGCGCTTATTCCGGGTGATGGAATTGGTCCTGATGTGGTTGCGGAGGCGGTCAATGTGCTTGACGCGGTCGCAAAAAAATTTGGGCATAAATGGAATTACAAAACGGTTATCGCAGGAGGAGCTGCAATCGACAAGTTTGGGAAGCCGCTTCCGTCTGACCAGCTTGACATTTGTTTGCAGAGCGATGCGGTGTTGCTCGGTGCGGTTGGCGGTCCAAAATGGGATAACGTTGCGTCTGAAATCCGTCCAGAAAAGGCTTTGCTTGGGCTTCGCGGCGGAATGAAGGTGTTTGCAAATCTGCGTCCGGCGGTTATGTGGAAGCAGCTCAAAGACGCTTGCCCGCTCAAAGATGAAATCGTGGGCGAAGGCTTGGATATTTTGATTGTGCGTGAATTGACGGGCGGCATTTATTTTGGAGAGCGCGGAACAAGCGCAGATGGAAATACGGCGTGGGATACCGAGAAATACACGCGCCCTGAAATCGAGCGCATTGTCCGTATGGGATTTGAATATGCGCAGAATCGCCAGAAACGGCTTTGCGTTGTTGATAAGGCAAATATTTTGAACTCAAGCCAGCTTTGGAGACGTGTTGCAGAGGACGTAAAAAAGAATTATCCAGATGTGGCTCTTTCGTATCTTTACATCGACAATGCGTCTATGCAGATGGTTCGAAATCCGCGTCAGTTCGATGTTATTGCTACGAGCAATATGTTTGGCGACATTTTGTCTGACGAAGCGAGTCAGATTACCGGCTCTATTGGAATGCTTGCGTCTGCGTCTTTGGGCGACGGCACGGGACCTGGCTTGTATGAGCCGATTCACGGCAGTGCGCCGGACATTGCGGGCAAAGACCTTGCAAACCCGCTTGCCACTATTTTGTCTGCGGCAATGCTGCTCCGATACAGTTTCAAGCTCGAAACGGAAGCAAAAGCGATTGAAAATGCAGTAAATGCGGTGCTTGACGACGGTTGGCGCACGGGAGACATTGCAGGAAGCCATCTTGCTGAAGTCAAGGCGAACGGAAAACTCGTGGGCACCAAAAAGATGGGCGAACTGGTTGTTGAGTATTTGAACAAATAATTTGTTTGCACAAAAGGCAAAAAGCAGAGAAAATTATTCTCTGCTTTTTTTATCGAAATTTATATGAATGAAGATAAAAAAAAGACCAGCCAAAACTTGACTGGTCAGCTACACGATATTGGATTTGAACCAATGACTTCCACCGTGTGAAGGTGGCACTCTACCACTGAGTTAATCGTGCTCAATATGTTTTTAGTATATTGAAAATAAAAAAACTTGTCAATGCCTAAAACGTGAAAAAGTGTAAATTTATTGCATAAATCCTTTTTCTTTTAACCATGCGGCTAATTCATCATTCCAGTGTGTTTTTTGCATAAACTCGTTATCCACCATTCCAAAACCGTGCTCGCCTTGCTCATACACTTTGAAAGTAACATCTGCGTTTTTCTCAAGCAAGGCTTTGTACAATCGCTCGCTGTTTTCAAATTTTACCACGGGGTCGTCTTTGCAAGCTACTAAATACACTGGGGGCATATCAAGCGGCACTTGCAGTTCCAGTGAAAACAGATTTTTTTGCGTTTCGCTGGGGTGTTTCGTGTGCAAAAGGCTTTTGCGCGACCAATGGTGATAAATGTCGTCCTGCATTGAAACGACGGGATAAATCGGAGCAATCCAATCTGGTTTGAGCGAAACCTCGTGCGTTATGCCCATTTTCTCGAGCTCGTCGGTTCGCTCGGCAAATTCCGCTGCCCACGTTACCAGATGCCCGCCCGCTGAATAGCCGATTAAGCCGATGTTGTGCGCGTCGATGGCATAATCCTGCGCATTTTCGCGGAGGAGCTGAATTGCGCGCTGAACGTCTTGCATCATTGCAGGATAATGCCTGCGCCACACGGCAACGCGATATTCCAACACAAAAGCGGCGGTGCCTTGGCGTGAAAACCATTCTGCCGATGTTTTGCCCTCATTTTTGAGTCCCAAATGGTGATAGCTTCCGCCCGGGCAGATGATGACGGCGGGCGTTGTGCTCGATTTTGCTTCGGTGGTCTGAGCGGGATAATAGTGCAGATAAGCGATTTCGTGCTTGAGTCCCTTTATGCCTTGCCAAATCTTAATTTTCTGGCTTTCTTTTGCACCTGCCGCAAAAAGTGAAGTTCCCAAAATGACAAGCACACAAAAAAATCTGAAAAATACCTTCATAAAAAATCCTTAGAACTTATTTTTTTTTGCTGAAAATGCGATAATTCATCCACGGGAAAATCGGATGGTCTTTTTCAACGCAGGTGAGCCATTCCGTGCTGACCGAGTTTGAGCCGAGCGAATCGTAAACGGTTGAAAAGGCTTCAACGGTGTTTTGAAATGACTGCTCTGCAAACTCGAGCGTGCTTGAATCGTGCACCAAGCGCGGAAAATCGCCCGATTGCGCCAGCAGGATTTCGCGCGCGGCAAGGTTCAAAAGCCGTGCTTTTATGCCCGTGTCATTCGGAAAGCGTTCCGTGAGGTCAATCATTCGCATTGTGGATTTTCGCGCGTAGACGAGCATTTTATCGTTCATACTGTCGAGCAAATCCTCGCCAAAACCTGTTCCGGTCGCGGCGCACGGGAACAAATCCAATTTTTGCAATTTTATTTGCTTTTCAATGATTTCCTTTGCATTTGCATGAAACAGATTCTTTTTTGCGGCAATGCGAATAACATTTTCGAGCCAAAAAAATCCCTCGTGCCACAATTTCCCGATGTGGTTTGTATCTATCGTGCACACGTCAATGGTGCTGTATCCATTTGGAAGCTCGTCTGCCAAGATGTCTGCGGCTTTGGTCAATTTTTGTTCGCGCGACAACACAAAAGCCTCCGCGTCTGCAAGCACTTGCTTCTGGGCGCTTTCGGCGTTGTAAATGGCGTTTTCGCTGTAATATTTGCAGCCCGTTTGAATGCGCGGCGCATTTCCCTTGACCAACGGCAGCAGTTTTTCGCGCTCAAGCTCAAAGCCTGCGTCTTTTTCTTCGTTGCGGTAGACGGGCGAAGACTGCATAGAGTGCAGCATATCGGCAACATCGTTGTCGGCGGCAAGCACAGACAAAAATCCGTCGGTGCGAACGGGCGCGAAAATCCCGTATTTTGGGCGTTTTTGCGAAAACAACACGGCGCGGGAATCCACAACGGTGTAACTCAGATTGTACGAGCGCAAAATGCGCGCCAGCGGGTCGCAGTAGCCCAGATACGGCAAATAAAATCCGTCGGGGTGCGAGCCGAAAAAATGCCGGTGCGACACCAATCCCGCTTCGATTTGCGCGTTTACAGCTTCGGGAATATCGGCAAAATGGGGCAAAAATGCGTGTGTTGCCGCGGTTGCCAAAAGCTCAATAACGCCCTGTTTTTCGTATTCGGCAAATTGTGAAAGCAGGTTCGTTTTATAGACATCAACATAATCAGACAGCGCCTTTTTTGCGCTCAAAAAACACTGCTCTGCCTGCGCTTTTAACTCACTCGAAACGGCGGCACAGCGGGCAACTTCCTGCTCGGCAAACGCGGCGCGCTCGGTCAGATACTGCACATAGCGTTTTTTCAGATAATCGTCGGCGAGGAGCGCGCAAAGCGTCGGCGTGATGACCATTGACAGCTTGAACGGAACACGGTCGGCACAAAGCGAGCCTAGCATATTCAAAAGCGGCACATACGTTTCTGTTACCGACTGAAAAAAAGCGGCTTCCTGTGCAGAAAATCCATCAGTTTTTGGTATTGATTGTTCATCTTCAGTTTTTTCCGAAAGAGACTTAAAAGAATCGCATTGCTTAAAATAACATTCGTGTGCAGTAAGCAATAAAACCAGATTTTTCTCGGACATTTTATTCTCCAAAAGGTATTTTCAAAATTATTTTTTCTACATTACGAAAAGGATTGTCGGTGATTTATATAATGCTCTTTGAGCAGCCGCTCCATTCCCGACACATTCATAATTTCGGGAATATCAGTTTGCTTGCCGGGCTGCACGTCGGTCAATTCGGTACAGCCGTGCGGAAGAGAAACGAAGCGCGTTTGCGCAATCAAGAGCGTTTCAACCGAAGATTCCATCAGCAAATCAATGCGCATCAAAGATTTTCCCGTCGGAATCAAAATGTATTGCTTTCGGTCGCTCAGTCTTATGCCCATATCAAACGACTCCACGGCACTTTCAAGCTCGGAATCAAAAAAAGAAACCCGCAGCATCAGTGTCGCATTGTTTTCTTTCAAATATTCCACATCGCTTTTTTTCAAATCCCAATACACAAATGCCCACACAGGATTTCGCAAAACCACGTCAATCATCGTTACATTGTAGGTTTCGGGAAGCGCGGAGCTTTTTGCTTTTCCTGAAAGCAGATGAATATCCTCTTTGGAATCCGCCAAAATCTCGCTTGCTGCGTCAAGAAGCTCGCCTATAACAAAATTGCGGTCAAGGTCGTCTGGAATATCAATTCCCAGCTCATCGGCAAGTGCGAGCAAATCCGATGAAGACAACGTTTGCAAATAAGAAAGAGATAAGTTTGCAGTGTCCATAACAAGCCTAATTTTCTAAATAAAAATAAAAGATGTCAATAGGGTGCATTTTTTTGCGAGCGGTACAGAGTTCGCAGGCACAATGCACGCTTGGAAGGGGAAATGTCCGCCGTAAACAGACAGCGCAGACGCAAAATGACGCTTCGGGCAGCGCGCCGAAAGGTGAAATTTGCATTTTTTGGCTTTTTACCGCTGTCCGAAAGCAAAACTTTGGATTATTCCGACTTTTTACTGCCGCCCAAAAGCCAATTTTGGATTATCCCGACTTTTTATCGCCGTCCAAAAGCAAAAATCTCCAAAAGCTCCATTCGGCTGAAATGCCGAAAGCAAAAAACTCCAAAATCTCCATTCGGCTGAAGTGCCGAAACGCAAAAAATGCCCAAGTCTTCATTCGGCTAAAGTGCCGAAAGCAAAAAATGCCCAAGGCTGCGTTCGGCTAAAATGCCGAAACCCAAAAAATGCGCCGCTCTGGTTTCGGGCGGCGGTAAAAACGGGGATTTGAAGTGCGCGCTCTGCTTGTAACGGCAGACAGCACGTTCTGAATGACAGCGTGAGAAAAACGGTAACAAAAATTTGGGATGTATTTACGAGGGCGGGAATTTTGTGTATGATAACAGAGTATTTTCTCACAAAATGTCTGCGGCTGCGCTTTTGTAGAGTCGATGACGGCGTTTTTTGATACGATGCGGTGAGAAAATGAGAAAAAAAATCGGGGAGTTTTTTGATGGATACGAATACCCAAGAGATTTTACATTCGGATTTGGAGGAATGTAGAACGCTCATTGAAACGTGCCGTGCGGAAGTTGCAAAGCGAATTGTGGGGCAGAACGAGATTACAAACGGCGTGCTGACGGCTCTGATTACGGGGGGGCACATTCTTTTGGAGGGTGTGCCGGGGTTGGCGAAGACGCTGGCGGTGAAGACGTTTGCCGAGATTTCGGGGTTGAGTTTTAAGCGCGTGCAGTTTACGCCTGATTTGCTTCCTGCCGATATTTCGGGAACGCTCATCTACGAGCAGTCGAGCGGGCAATTTACGGTGCGGAAAGGTCCTGTGTTTGCCAATATTGTGCTGGCGGACGAAATCAACCGCGCGCCCGCAAAGGTGCAGTCTGCGCTTTTGGAGGCGATGGCGGAAGAGCAGGTGACTATCGGCGAAAAATCGTATACATTGCCAAAGCCGTTTTTTGTGCTTGCCACGCAAAACCCGATTGAGCAGGAGGGAACATACGGGCTTCCCGAAGCGGAGTTGGACCGCTTTTTGCTCAAGGTGCAAGTGCCCTACCCAACGCCTGCCGAAGAGGTGAACATCGTGAAATCGGAGGGGCGGAGCGCGCTGTATGCGGTGAATCAGGTGCTGAACGCACAGATTTTGGCGAAATGCCGCGCCGTGTTGGACGCAATCGTGTGCTCGCAGAAAATCGTTGAATATATCGTGTCGATTGTGCGCGTAACCCGCCCGCTCGATGACGAAGCGGCAAACAAGAAATCCGATATTTCCCGCTATATTTCGTTTGGTGCGTCTCCTCGCGCGGGGATTGCGCTCGTAAAATGCGCGAAGGTGCAGGCGTTGTTTGCCGGGCGCTCGTTTGTGCTGCCCGAGGACGTGAAGGCGGTGGCTCATTCGGTGTTGCGCCATCGGTTGGTGCTGTCGTACGAAGCCGCGGCGGACGGTGTTGATGCCGATACGCTGATTTCGCGGATTTTGTCGTTAATGCCTGTGCCGTGAGCGAAAAATGGAACAGGATTACACGCAGCTTTCGCGTCGGGCGCGTCGATTGCAGCTGGCGGCTCGGACGCTGGTAAAAAGTCTTAGGCTCGGCAATTTTCATTCGATGTATTACGGTCAGGGTATCGAGTTTTGCGGTGTGCGCGATTATCTTCGCGGCGACGATGTGCGCGCAATCGACTGGAACGTTACGGCGCGTCTGGGAAAACCCTATGTGAAGCTCTTCAGCGAAGACCGCGAATTGCAGATTTTTCTTGTGGTTGACCGTTCTCTTTCGATGCACACGGGCACGCTGGGGCGTACGCGCCTTGATGCCGCCGAGGAAACCGCCGAGCTTTTGACGCTGGTTGCCGAGCAATCTTCGAGTCCGGTGGGGGCGGTGCTGTTTTCGAGCGAAATCGAGTTTGCGATTGCCCCAAAGGGCGGAAAAAACACGGTGCAGTTGATTTTGTCGGAGTTGGATAATTATGCGGGGTGCAAAAAACGCGGGTCGCATTTGGTGAACGCATTGCAAGGTTCTGCGAAATTGCTTCGGAAGCGCGCACTGATTTTTGTGCTGTCGGATTTTCGCGTGGGCGGCTGGAAAAAATCGCTGTCGTTTCTGGCGGGCAAGCACGATGTGATTGCACTGCGCATTAGCGACCCTATCGACACGGAATTGCCCGACACTGGCTCGATTCCGTTTACCGACCCCGAAACGCTCCGCCGCGTGATTTTGCCCACGTCGTCGGGGATTTTTAGGCGGTCGTGGCGGGACGCAGAGCGTGAGCGCACGGAAAAATGGAAGGAAGAATGTATTCGCTGCGGCGGTGTTCCGCTGGAATTGTCGACGGCAGATGACCCTGTTTTGGTGCTGACGCGCTATTTTTCTTCGCGAGAACGGCGGTAAAGGAATCGGCGATGAAGATATTTTCTTTCTTGTGTTTTGTGTGTTGTATTTTTTTTGCAAATCCTGTTTTTTCGCAGCCTGTTTCTAAAACGTCTTTTGAGAGCGAAACAAATCAGATTGTTACGCCGCACGAGATTTTTATCGGCGACACGGTTTTTGTGCAGTATGTTTTTAGAACGCCGGTGGAAATCGTCGCGGAAAACGCTGGCGGCACCGACGGAGAACTTTCGCTCCGCACGGATTTCCCGATTTTTTCATCGACGGCAGAGGCGGAAAATTGCACGGTCAAAAAGATTTCGCTGATTCACACGGGGCTGGATTATAATTTTACGGTGTCGTTTGTGCCGTGGAAGCCGGGCGTTTTTTCGTTCCGCGAGTTTGATATTCAGGATATTCTTTCGTTTTCGGGATTGTCAAAAAGCCAAAAAAAGAAATGTACGCTGAAAATTGCGCCTGTTTCGGTGCTTTCGGTGAGCGAAAAAACGCACGCCACGCTGTTGCAGCCGCCCGCCTCGCCGATTTTGGTGCCCGGAACGATTTATGTGGTGTATGCGCTGATTGCGGGGGCGGCATTGTCGTTTACGGCGCTGTGTTTTTTGCTGGCGCACATAAAGCGCGTCGTGTCTGCGCTCAAGCGGCTGGGCGTGATTATGGGCTACGGCAAAAATGCCCGCCGAGCCGCGCGCCGTGCCCGCCGTTTGCTCCGAAGCAGTGAAAGCGACGCGGTGTTTTGCGCAGAATTGCAGGAAATCACGAGAAGCTATCTGTCGTACCGTTTTGACCGTCCGTTTTCCACATACGATACGCGGGAACTGGAAAAAAGTTTTTTTGAGATTTCCGAAAAAATCACTGCGTTTTCGCAAAAAATGCGCATTGAAGAGCTGATTGCGCTGTTTCGCCGCACGGATTATATTCGCTACGCCGTCGGGTCGCTCGATTCAAAGCTGTTGCCGCCTGCCAAGCACGATGTCGTTTTGCTCGACGGAGAGCGCAAAGAAATGGTCGATACGGTGTGCAACGCGATTGCATTTTTGGAGCGAGGAGGGGAATGATGCCGAGTTTTCAAAATCCTGCCGCATTTTTATTGTTGATTTTTTTGCCGCTTTTGTATATTTTGCGCCATTTTAAGATTTTTTCAGGGATTTCGTTTCCGCTCACTTTTTGCGATTGGAACGGTTCTCGCTTTGATTGGCAGGGCGGTTTTCATTCGGTGTTGTCGGTGATTTCCGAAATTTTGTGCGCGTCGGCATTTGTGTGCACGGTGATTGCGCTTTCAACGCCTGTTATGCGCCATCAAGAGAAAATTTACACGTCGCGGGGGGCTGACATCGCTTTTGTGTTGGACACCAGCCCGTCTATGGCGGCGAAAGACATCGCGCAGGGAACGCGGCTGGAAGCGGCAAAACTGGTGGTCAAACAGCTGGTGGAGCAAAATTCGGGTACGTCGTTTGCGCTGGTGACAATGGCAAGCGAAGCCGCTGTCATTGTGCCGCCTACCACCGACCACAGCACGTTTTTGAAGCGCCTTGAACAGCTTTCGCCGGGCGAAATGGGCGACGGCAGTGCAATCGGCACGGGGCTGACCACGGCGGTGTATCACTTGATTTCGTCGTCTGCGCCCAAAAAGTGCATTGTGTTGATTACCGACGGCGAAAACAATGCGGGCGAAATCCACCCGAACACCGCCGCCCGCCTTGCAAAAGACAACGGCATTTCGCTTTATGTTTTGGGGCTGGGCACGCGCGGATTTGTGCCGCTTGAATATGTGGACAAAAAAACGGGGCGCGTGGTGTCGGGCTATCTTGACAGTTCGTTTGACACGGACCAGTTGCGTGAAATTGCGTTCAGCGCGGGCGGAAGCTATTTCAGTGTGGAAAACGCGGGAGTGTTTTCCTCGGTGGTTGCGTCGATTGCAAAAGAGCAGATTTTTGCTCAAAGTTATCACATAAAATCTTCGGATACACGGTTTCGTTCTGTTTTTTTATTTTTTAGCCTCATTTTTGCGGCAATCGCGTGGTTTTTGCGAAGAATTTATCTAAAGGAGCTTTTATGAACATAGAAATTGCTCGTCCATACGCATTTTATGCACTTTTTTTGCTCATTCCGTCATCTCTTTTTACGATAATCCATTATTTTCGGCTTATAAAATCATTGAAAAACAATTTTGGTGACACAGAATCTTTTGTGGGCGACCAAAATAATTCGTTTGTGCTGCAAATGCTTTCGTTTCGTCGATTGAAACAAAGTTTGCTTTTGCGCGAATTCTGCCGATTTTTCGCATGGATTTTTCTTGTTTTTGCGCTTGCGGGCATTTCGTGGGGAAGCCAAGCGGTGCCTGTGCCGAAAACGGGCGCGTCGGTGTCGTTGGTGTTCGATATTTCCTACAGTATGCTGGCTCCTGACGCTCCGGGCGGCGTTGCCCGTCTGACTGCCGCTACCGAATACGCGGGAGAGCTTTTGGAGCGAATGGAAGGCACGAGCGTGTCAGTGGTGATTGCTAAAGGCGAGGGCATTCTTGCCGTTCCGCTTACAGAAGACCGCGCGTGCATAAAACCGCTGTTGTCATCTCTTTCGCCAAAATTGATGAGCGCGGGCGGGTCTAGTTTGGGCAAGGGCGTTGATGAGGCAATCAGTTCGTTTCCTGCGCAGTCTTCGCTTGCCTCGTCGATTTGGGTGTTTACCGACGGCGAAGAAACCGACAGCCGCCTTTCTTCTGCGCTTTCAAATGCGCTCAAATACGGGATTTCGGTTATTATCATCGGTTTTGGAAGCGAGCACGAAAGCGAAGTGTACGCGGGTGACGGCACGACGATTGTGAAAACGGCATTGCGGAGCGCGAAAATCCGCGAAACGATAAAACAAGTGCAGTCAAAAAAAGCCTTGGTGAAGCGGGCTAAGGGCGTAAAAACGGCAACGATAGATTTTGTGGACGCATCGGAATTGGGTTCGGCGCTAAAAATTTTGGGGAGCATTTCTGCGTTTTCCGACAGAAACGACCGTCAGCGCATTTCGTATGAAATCCAAATGATTTCGCGCGAGGGGCTTTTTACGGCGCTGGCGGTGCTCTTTTTTGTGCTGTCGTTTATCATTGGGGAGGCTGATTTTTCGCTGTTCAAAAAAAATCGCGCGATTTTGGCGGCGGGACTGGTGTGCGCCCTGTTTAGTTCGTGTTCATCGGCATTTGATGAATCAAAATCAATTTTGCAGGGAACGTGGAATTATCATCAAAAAAAATATCGTCAGGCAACTGCCGATTTTTTGCGCGCAATCGAGGATTCGGAAAGTTCTCAAAATGGAACGCTGGAATGTTATGCGCTCTACAATCTTGCCGCGACATATTTAATGCAAAACGAAACCGAAGCCGCGACGAATCGGCTTGCACAACTTGCCCCGGATGCGCCCGATTCGGTGCGTTTTGCCGCATTTTACAATTTGGGAATTATCGCGCATCGTAAAGGCGATTACGCCGCCGCTGCCGATTATTTTAAGAAATCGCTTCTTATAAATAGCGCGAATATGAATGCAAAAATCAATTTGGAACTTTCGCTGCAACAGCGCGAAGAAGCGCGGGCGAGGAGCGGCGAACAGCAATTACTGCCGATTTCGGAAAACGAAAAGGCGCGGACGGTGGAAGATGCCGTATTTTCGGTTATACAGGAGAATGACAAAAAGCAATGGAAAAGTCAGGAAAAGACATCAACTTCGGATTCTTCAAACGATTATTAAGCGCGTTTTGTGCGTTTTTTTCGGCGCTGTGTGTGTGCGCGCTTGAAGTTGTGCCGAAAGCAGACCACGCGATTTCTGGAACACCGACGGTTTTCGAGCTGGAATTGAGCGATGTTCAGCCGTCAATCGTGGAATTTTTTTACCCCGATTTTAACGGAAAAGCTGGAATTACGCGCGCGTCAAAAACGGCGTTTATCGGCGAAAATGGGGAATCGGGAACAAAAATCGAGTTGTACGTTGTTTTTTACGAAGACGGATATTTTCAGCTCCCGAACCTGCAAGTAAAAATTGAGGATTTGCATTATTCCGTGCCGTTTGCGCCGTTGCAGGTGTTCAAAAATCCCGAAAAAATCCAGCCAGAGCTTTTTTGCGAATTTGATTCGGGCGTGCAGGGCGATTTTAGCGCAGAAGCTGGAAAACCGATTGTGTTTACGGTGTTTGCCCGCTATTTTTTGCAGACCGTCGCTTTTTCATTTGAAATCCCAGAAAATGCGCTTTTTCGCGAATTGGAGCGATTTGACGCGGTGTCTGAAAATCACGAGCGCAGGGAATTCAGCACGGAAAAAGTTCCGATTGCACGTTTTGAATGGGTGCCGCTTCTGGAAGGCTCGGCGCACTTGCCCGCAGTAAAACTTGAGGTCATCACTTACTCGGGCAGTCGCGCGGAATTATCGCTGGAAAACGCTGATGGGCTTCAGATTTTGCCCCCAAAAAATAACGTAAACCCCGAAATTAAGCCTGAGAGCGAAAGCCTTTTTGCCTACGCATTCACCCCCGCTGCCGAAGAGGCGGACGAATCCGACATTGCCGAGCCTGTCAGTGCCGAAATCCGCGTGCTTTCGCGCCTTCGCGACAAAGAGCGGCGGAGTTTTCCGTTTAGCAACACGCGCACGGTGCGGCAACAAGTGGAAAGTGCTATGGGGCTTATGCCCGGCGAAAACGAGCCGTTTGTTATTGTGCCGGTGATTCTGTGGATTTTGACGGCGATTTCGCTTTTTTTTGCCATCGTGTTTTTGCGAAAAAAGCATAGCGCAAAATCATTTTTCTCGTTCGTTTTGCTCATCTGCTTTTGCGTTTTGGCGTCGGTTTTTACGGCGCGCCAACTCGTGCCGTACGGCGTTTTTACGGGCGGCGAAATCTATCCGATTCCCGAAGAAAGCGCAAAAACCTCGTTTTACATTCACGGCGGAAATCGTGTGCGCATTGTGGAGCGCACGCCGAACTGGATTTACATCAGTTTCAACAGCATTGAAGGCTGGGTGCCTTCTCAGATGGTCGAGCCGATAAAATCCACCGTTTTTGAGATAGAAAAATAGGCGGTGTTACGGAACGTATGCTTGTAAAAAGAGATTCCGAATCACGTTCGGAACGACAATAGGAGGGAAAAAATATGAATACTTATCTTTTGATTGCAAAAGCGGTTGTTGTGGTTCTGGCGGTTTTGATTGCGTTTTTCCGTTTTGGCAAAAGCAAAGCGAAAGAGCAATCGCAAAAATCTCCGTCGAACAATTTTGTGAACTTGGACGGCGTGGAAGAATCGATAAAGGCTCTTTTGAACGCGGATTATGAAGATATGGGGTATATCATCATCAGCGCAGAAGACGATGAGCTTTATGTTCAGTTTGCGCGCGATAAATGCGGACTTTTGCTCAATTGTCCAAAGGCGGGCGTGTGGGAAAACAGGCTTTCTTGCGCAAAGAAGTTGCTTGAGAGTTTGGGCTACACCGACATCAATAAGCCTGACGCCAAAAAAGAGGACTTTGACGCATTGAAGCTAAAAGAGTTCATTTTGAGCGGCGATGATGTAACGGGGATTTACGCGAACGTGGGCGACAACAGCACGGAGATAAAAGAACTCACTGCGACGCTGTTCAAGGAAATGTTCGGCTGCACGGATTTTGAGCATTTGCGCGTCGAGCTTGTTTTGCGCAATCGCTAGGAAAACCTCCTTGATGTTTAGGAAGAAATCCTTGAGGTTAAGGAAGCGCGGATTCCGAAACAAGTTCGGAATGACAGAAAACAGGAGGAGAAAAAATGAAGAAAAGCACATTGTTTTGCATTGTTTTGGCAATCAGCTTGGTTATCAGTGTTTTTGTTGTGCCGTCGCCAAAGCTCAACGTCCGCGAAATGCAAGCGATTGACGAAATGGACACGGGCAGAATGAACCGCAGCCACCAGATTGAGCCGATGAAGTATTTGCAGTACAAAGCTAGCGGGTGGGGCGTTTTTGCTCTGACGGCTGTGCTGACTGCGGTGCTTTTTCCCGTAGCTTCCATTTTTGCCAAATCTGACGACGACGAAAACCGAGGTAAGAGCCTTGCTCAAATTGAGGGCAAGAACCCAAAACAGCCCAAAGCCTCAGACGAAGAGATTTCTGGACTTTCGAGCGAAATCCTTTCGTTTTTCAAAACAGAACTAGAAAAGCGTTTCAAAAGTGTTACGATACACAAAATGTTTTTTGAAATCGGCGAGTATTGGAACGAAAACGAAGAGGAATGCGCTGACTTTCACCTTGTTATCGCTCCTGACGGTGAAAGCGATGAAGCGGGAGATTATATTGACGCAAATGACACGAACTGCATTCGCTATCAAGGTTTTTCACCTCTTAAAACATACGCTCTTGAATATTGTGATGCTGTGAAAATCGCGAAAAACGTGGTGCAGGACATCAAACTGCATTTCAATTTCACGGGCTACACTCTTGCCGATGATTTCAAGATTTTCGATTTGCAGGAGTATTCTTAATCGGGCGGATTTTCCCCAAAGTTGGGGAGAGTTCCCCAACTTTGGGCGAGGCTTCCCCAAACTTGGGCGGAGAATGCCTAAAAGTTGTAAGGAGAGAAAAGCGAATGAGTATTTTTTTTATTGCAGACACGCATTTTGGCGATGAGCGAATCCTGCGCTACGAAAACCGCCCGTTTGAGAGCGTGGACAAAATGAACAGCGAAATCATAAAAAGGTGGAACGAGCGCGTAAAAG
>ERZ842401.765-NODE-765-length-47406-cov-4.566451_pt1 | contig 47406 bp, 70 predicted proteins | sample MGYA00521270_ERZ842401 | MGnify/ENA primary metagenome ERZ842401 (study PRJEB31892, sample SAMEA3878208) | bioreactor metagenome | biome: Moose rumen | place: Sweden | collected 2011-10 | study: EMG produced TPA metagenomics assembly of the PRJEB12797 data set... | reverse complement strand
ATCCTCTGTATAGCTATATATGTTCTCAATCTCATAGCTATTGGAGCAACAATCGGGGTATAAGCCTTGACATAGTTCCTCTAAGTATTTGTGTGCTTCTTTCTCAGCTTCTTCCTTTGTGTCGCAAAAAAATGATGTTTTAATCTCTATAGTTGCTTCAACTTCCCATTCTTTATCAAAGCTCATTCCTTATCCTCGCTTTCTGCCTTTTTATGATTATTGAGCATTGTCCGCCTCCTCTTCCTCATACTCCTCGATCAATTTATAGTAATACTTAATCGCTTTCCGCAGTGACCAGAACCGCTTATCTCCGACCTCATAGATGACCTTTTTACTCACAACATCCACAAGAGCCAGCAAGCTAATGTATTCATAGCTTGTCAACTCTATAACGTTCCAACAAGCGAAGTCTGACGGAACCCACATTTCACACCCCCATTTATCCAATTTAGTTTTCAATCTCCAATCCCTCCACAAACTTATCCAACAGGAGCCGTATAAACTCTTTGTCCTCGCCTCTGTCCATTGTCTCGCTGTCTCCGTGCCATTTGCCCTCACGATCCGTATAGAGTGTATATTCCCCGAAGCCGATATTTCCAGACCACGACAGGATCATAACCCGCTCGTCATAATCCTTATTACAATCGACACCAGCTCTGTTCTGGAATACTTCAACCTCTACTTCGTCAATTTCCACTTCTCTGCCGTTTAAAATCATTCCTCGCTCCTTTCTTTCAGATAATCCATCAAACTCATTTGTACCGGTTCTGACTTCTGATTTTGCATATTTTCAATCCGCTGCGCTTCCAGTTCATCAATCCTGTCAAAATCAAGAAGTTTACAAGCCCTGTTCTGCTCGATCTTTTCGAGGTTTTCATATCCCTTTGATAAAATGAGCTTTTCTATCCGGTCTATACGTTTTTGTTTCGCCAGATTTCGTCTATCAGATTTTGCTTTCTTTTTCGCTTTTTGAGTATCGAATTCATGCGTTACTGTTATGCCGTCATCGATATCTTTCAGATCCTGCTCTAGATCTCTGGATACCTTCTTTTCAGCTCGGATATTCAATACTTCCCACGAGAAATCAATCTCTCCGCGTTCGGCTCTGAAAAATGTCAGACAATCATAATCCTTCGTATTCCATCTGGCTCTTTGCTTGATTTCATCCTGACAGAGATTAGCAATCACTCTGGCAATATCTAAGCGTATCGATTTATTGAATAGCTGTTTGCCCTTGATAATATGCTCAAACCGTTCGCCTTCAAAAAGTGTACCGTCCTTCGTGTAATCCCGACCGGAATACTTTACATCATAGAATACATTTCCTTTATCCTTGGAAAGATGCTTATTCAGGACCGGACACCACCCGCCGTCTTGAAAATCACTTGTCTGCGCTCTGCAAAATCCGTTTGCACAAGCCATAGGATTATAATGAAATTCCCACTTCTTTTCTCTTTGGTTGTACATCATGTGATCTTCGCAAACGTGATGATTCTTTTCCAGAATAAAGCTCGTTTTATCTCGACGAATTTTATCGTCCAGTAAATGCCGTTCAGCCTCACAACTTCCTTCATAGTGATATTCTTCGTCCACAGGATGTACGATACAATGTCTCATTAATACGCCCGTTCCCTGACTTTTAAACGGCTCATCCCGTAATTGACAATCACACTCACCTTTCGGGCAGATTATAATCGGGCAATCGTTTTCGTAATTATATTCTCCTCCCAACCATGATAGCCCAGCATGAGCAAATTTCCCTTTGCATTGCATTCCGCAAGGTGTTTTGTATGTCTTTTCAGCTACGTACCAAAAATAATAGCTGAATCCACCGTGAAAATTATCAAGGCTTTTCTTGCCCATGCCATCTATATACACATAGTCTGGATGATCTTCAGCCGTATATCCTTCAACCAATAGCCGTTTTGTTAAAAGATTGTATTCAGCCATCATATCCCCTCACATGGGTGCATCCCAAAACGCCGCAACATCGTATCCCGCAAATAATCCTTAGCCATTCCGTATTCATCTGCTATGCAGTTTTCGCAAATGGAATAATCGAACATCAGAGCTTTTCCTACCCGTTTATCCCAACTATTCATCTGCTCACCGCAATATTCGCAGTATTCATCAAGCCATTTCAGCTTCATTCCGTCCACCCCCTCAACTCCCCCTGATAGCTTAGCGCCACATTCTCGACAACCTTCATTTCCAGAACTCTATCCACGGGGATATCTTTAGCCGCGCAGAACCGCTCAACGTATTCCGCAAAGTCCGGATTCTCAGTCATATATCGGCGTAGTTCTTCGTTCGTCATTCTTTATTCCTCACTTTCTACCAATCTCCACCCACGAATTACAAGATCACATATTGTGCCATAATTTATTGGCGAACCTTCGTTATTATGCTTGACTGATTATGTGAATGGTTCAAAACGAAGCTTTACATGATCTATTTCTGCCTCTAATTCTTCCATCTGCCTTTCTATGTTTTCTACTCTTTTAAGTAGCTCTTCCTTTTGCTTTTCTATGTTTTCTACCTTTTTCAATAATTCTTCTGTTTCATTCTCAATTACAGCTATTCGCTCGGGGGAAACTATAAATCCGCCATTATGTTTATGCTCCATCCTTTATCCCTCGCTTTCTGCCTTATATGACTTTGGTAAAGGCATCCATGCTATAACTTCATCAAAATCAGTCCAATCCTCTTTCCGATTTTCCCAATAAACATCATAGAACTTTTCAAGGCTTTGAATTTCAATAAATCCATCAGTGCTACAAGTCAGCACCTCTTTACCATCTTCCGGCAATTCCTCACTAACAGGAATCCATCTTGTCTGCTCTCTTATCTGTTTTAGTTCTTTAAGCCATTCTGCAAGCTGTCTAAAATCAAGACACCCTTGCAAGTTTCCGTGAGTGCGTTCGTATTCGGCATTGTCGATATATCTTTTTATTGCTTCTTCAAGTGTCATTCTCCGCCTCCTGCATCAGTCTCCCTTAATTTCATACTGTGGTTCTTTACCATCAATAAGGCTTTTTACATATCTCATACCATTACGCATACCCATGCTATAATCATCTTGCGAATCTGTTGCTTTAATGGCAAAGTCGATAGCATCTATCATTTTTTTTATCTCTGGTTTGCTCTTGTGTATCTGTCCGTTTTCATTGTCCCGGATGTATAAATCAATCAGGCTCATTTTTAAAATCACCGTCCTTCTCAGCCATATCCATATATTCAAAAAACAGTCTTGTAAGAGCATCTCGCCAATCTTCCACTTGTTTGTTGCTTTCAAAATTTATAACCAGATAAGGCCTATATTTTTTATTTGGAAGATTGCTACAATGGATAAAACCGTTTGTGCCTGCCCCGATAATTTTCAGCGCATCCTTAAGCGATAAATCTTTGTAGATATGCGGAGAAAAATCAACGCATGCGGGTTTCTCTATATCTTCTTGAGACAGCATCTTCCCATAGTTCTGGCTATGCTCGTTGTGGCAAAATGCTTCTGGTGGTCTTCCGTCCTCATAAGTACAAAACTGACAAACAGCGCACCATTCATCCTTTGTTTTTTGCAACTCGCTCATCCTCATACCTCCGTAAAATATCCTTCCCATACTTTCGGCAATTCCCGCCAAGCTAAAACCCTACTATAATCCGGCATTAAAACCCGTTCTTCGTCCCCGAATAAGCACCATCTAAAGCCGCCTCCAAACATACTCTTTTGATAGTACACAGGATACCTTAATTCTCTTCGGTTTCTGATCGAGTCCCAAATCGTCACTATAAGCGGTACACCTACCGGCGGCTTACCATCATCGTTAAGAGATTTCCAGTTATCTCCGTCCATTTCTTCCAAGGCGTTGTTTATCTTTGCGACAACCTTTTCGTTTAATTCTTCTGACATTTCTTTATCCCTCCCACTCAATAACAGCCTTTATTGCCCGATATTCAAGCTCCATAATCTTGTCGTAGATATGGTGGTCTTTTATGCCGTTCTCATCCTCAAACTGATAGTAAAGACGTCCATCTTCACGTCCTTTTGTATAGCAATCCTGCAATGCTTCGATACCGTCGTAGTCGCTTGTATCTGGTATGCCACAGCCGTTGTCAAGGTCATATTCAAACCTGTCCATCAGATACTCTTTCACAGCGTCCCACTCATCGCCTGCCCTGTGCAGGTTCTCCACAATCTTATCAATGAAACACAGCTTATCCTGATACGTGAAATCCTTGTTTGTGCCTTTCGTATACTCACCGAACGCTGCTTGGACCTGTTCCTCGAAATCGTCTGGTATTTCCTTTAAATCAAACTTTAATCTGTCCAATACTTTTACAATCATCTTTCTCTTTCCTTTCCCCGAAAATAAAATCCATCGCTTGGTTCCATCCTCTAGCCCGTCCGCATTCAACTAAATAATCCTCATAGTTTCGGTATGTCCGTGGCTCTATGTACATTGGCTCGTTGATTAGCGGTCTGGATTCATAAGCTTTCAATGCTTCTTCGATTTTCTCGATAGCCTTCTGATTGATATTTTTCAATATTCCGCTCTCCTGTTCCAATCATTTATAACCTCTGTCCGAGCCTTTTCCCATTTATCCCAGTGCTTTAGCGGATACTCTTCCGGCTCCCCCTACTTCTTCTTATACTCCCTCTTGGCTTCTTGCGAGGATGTTCCGACTCATACACCATATAAGGTTTTATATCACCTCTTAAAATTTGCACAATCTCTTTGATTTTAGGTGTAATAATATTTATCACGGCTTGTATCGAGGAAATAAATCTCTCATTAAAATTTTCAATATCTTCAGGGGCAGTGCTTTCAATCTCGACAAGTTGCGTGTTGTTAAGCGGTTTGTACCCCTCTGGTGTTTGAATGTAAAGCTGATGGTTATCTATGTTTTTAGGTGGCATTATCAATATCCTCCTTCGCTTCCTTCACAAGCCGCCTGATCTCTGGCTGTATATGCTCCTTGAAAATCTCGCATATCCTGTTCTGCTGTGGCGTGTATACATATACTGGATATTCCCACGTATCACAGAATATCGCATGGTTATGATCGTCTACGTTAAGCTCGTCAAACATCCGCAGGAATGCCTCTCCGCTCTCAGGTTCATACTCGATCTCGATCTCCTCAAAAATCTCATCAAGCTTTGCCCTGTCTTCTGGCTCTTCGGCGTATTTGTAAAAGCGTTCCTTCGTAGCATCATAATCAAACTCTTTCGGCCGCCCGCAAAGCTTTTCTTTCAAGTAACCACTCCCGACTCTTGCCATAAGCTCCAGAAAGCTTTCATTGCCCGGTTTACCCCACCGATAACCATAGTTGCCACAATCGGACATTATCATCAACTCACCGTTATCGAGATTGAAGTAAAATCTCGCCCACAAGCAGCTTCCATATTCTTCATCGTCTGGCTCCTGTCTGTATTCCAGTACAAGTATCTCTGGTTCGATCTCTTTTACTTTCATTTGCTTCCCTTCCACCAAAGTTCGTTAATTTTCGGTTTCATCTTAAGCATTTTTTATACCTAATTTTTCTGCTTGTTGGATATTTTGGCTTCTCATCAAACAAACTCATTTGCAATGATATAATTTCCCTTAAAACATGGTGTTCTATCATTGCTAAGACCCTCTTTGCTATACCCAAGATAACTGACCATATCAGATAGATTTATTTTATCGTGCATCCGACTACAAAATTTTATATTATGGCGTTTATCAGCATCATTATCAATAACATTTCTTCTCCACAAACAACTTTCACAACTATAGCACCGGAAAAATGCTATCAAAGTTGCTTTATCTATCTGGTCTATCAGTGGCTCGTCGGTTACCGGCGTCGCCCTATATGTCTCAAATCTGCTGTAATACTTTAATGCTTTCTCGTCTGTCACTTTAAATCATCCTCCCCTTCCAATTCCCTTACCCTCGCTTCAAGCACCGAAATCCTGATTGAAGCTGCATACGTCAGGTGCGCTATTTCACCTTTTCGGCTCTTTGAATACTCTTTAAGAGCTTCAGCCAGTTCGCGGTTTGTCATGTTAATAATTTGATTCATTTTTATCCTCCTTCATAATTTCACTCTGGTCAATGTGTTCTTTTTGCATATTCTCAATTAAAACATCTACCAATTTTTTATATCTTGGGGTTTTCATTCTAATCTGCTCAGCTAAATATTGGCCTGCCGCTTCCAACGCTTTATTTATTGTTTCTTCTGACGGGAATTTAGCCATTGCTAAGTATGCAGTATGTACCCCTTGATTAAATACATCATTTGGTTGGCGACTAGGACTAAAATTACACCACCTAAATATATGGTTCACTTCTCGTTCGACAGCATTTTTGATTTCAGCTTCTATTATCCTATAAAATCTTTTATCTATTTGTTGATTAATAAGAGTATATATATTCTCTGCTCTTTTATTAATCTCTTCTTCTATTCGTTTGCTATATATATCTCTAACTTTAGCTGCTAATTTGTTGTTAACGTAATTCTCTAATTCTGAGTTTATTATTTCATCTGGTATATCTATAATCATAAGTCTCTTTTTCCCCTTTCTCTTTTTACTTCTAATTGTTTTGCTATCTCATAAACTACATTGACCGTTGCGCCATTTCCTGCCTGCTTGTATAACTGGCTGTCAGAATTGACAAATTGAGCTTTTTCAAAGTAATCATCTGTCCAGCCCTGCAAACGAAAACATTCTCTCGGCGTTAGTTTTCTGATCGTTATATAGCACTGATATTTTTCATACCAAACGGCATATACTATTAAATCATCTGCCAACTGTACATAAATACCCTGCTCGTTTTCCGGCGATTGAAAAGTCTTGACAAGGTGCGCCGAAGCACCAACAATCAGCTTGTGGAATGTTTCTGGCATCCACATTTCTAATGTCATTTGCGTACCATTCTCCATTCAAATACTCCTCTTTTAGATACTCCCGTTGATCTTTTGTAATCAGGTGCATGGATATGTAACTCATTGTTGCGAATTTATCCCATTCGCAAAATCCTATACATTTATGCCCTGCCAGTTCCATTCCTTTTCGAAATCCTCCAATGCCTGCAAACAAATCCAGAAATGTCATGCTGTTCTCCTCGGCTCATCGTAAATTTTACCTTCCTCAAATCCCGCATTGATTGAGAAATCATTCAAGGTCTTTGTAAGCGCTATAGAAAAATGCTTGCTGTACGGCGTGTTGTACTTCTTGTCGAATTCCTTTATCTTTGCAAGTGATTTTTCGTAATACTCATCGTTATTTTCTGGAACCCATATCGACTGTGATAACTGCCATAATTCGGAAAAGAATTTCCATTCCATTGTACCTTTTTCAAATTTTTTACTTGCCATGTTTTGCCCCTTTCTTATTGCCACGGTGTTTCACTGTTTATCGAAGCTGGTCTAAAGCCTTCGTTATCCTCAAAGCACATTGTCGAAACATTAAGTGTTAATTCGTATTTCCCCAATTTATCGTTACGGTTTTTATCAATCTTCATTCCTTTTATAGTTCTATCCTCTTCATCCATATTCCACAAAAGAATTATGACGGAAGCATCCTGTTCAAAATCGCCAGACTCTCTTAAATCGCTCATAGACGGCTCTTTGTCTTTTAGCTTTTCGCTTGTTCTGTTTAGCTGTGCCAAAACAATCAAAGGTATCTGTAATTTTTTTGCAGCCTCTTTAAGCGAATGTGATATAGCTCCTACTTCGGCATATCTATTTCCTTTATAATTTGATTCCGGCTTTATAAGCTGTGCATAATCTATTATTCCGACATCTACCTTGTTTCGCTTCATATCAACAAGCATTTCAGATACTTTATAAATATTGTCATTTATCAGGAGCTTGTCGCCTAATGATCTAAGACGCTTATTTGCCTTTTCAAACCTCTCTTTTTCATCATCAAGGAAAGCTTTTGCTCTCCGTAGCCTTTTTAGTTCTATTCCACTTTCTGTCGCCGCCATTCTGTCGTATGTCTGCTCTTTCGTCATCTCTAAGATAAACATTTCTGTTTTAAGCCCCTGTCGTGCCAGATTGAATGCTATTTGTTTTGCCATTATTGACTTACCAACGCTTGGTCTGGCAGCTATGATACATATATCACCTGGATCAAGGTCTACCATTTCATCCAGTCTGCCAATACCTAGCTTTACGCCGTCCGGTCTTAAATCATTAAATTTTGTTGGCGCATATTCATCTATTATTTCAGCAATGCTTTGAGTGTTATATTGCTGCTCCGACATCAGCATATCTAATGATGCCGATATTTCTAAAAGCTGATTGTTTATCTCATCTGAATTTAATTTTATCTCCGAAAAAATCTTATTTGCCTGCTTTACCCTATATTCATTTTTAATGATCTTCGCATAATTCTTTAGTTCATAAGAAAGCGGAGAATACTGTATTATCTCTTGTAATGTTTCTAAGAATATAGTTTTGGGTATATCCTCTGAAGATATCTTACTTTCCAAAATAGCTATATCTACACCGTAACCCTTATCATATCCTGCCTTTATCTCATAAAATATTTTGCCTAACATTGAATCGCCAAACATTTCAGGGCTTATTTGACCGTATATTTGCTCTATTTCGGAATTATCCATAAGCAATATACCTATTACGGCTTTTTCGGCTTCATGGTTCATGCTTTAGACCGTCCTTTAACTTTTGCAGGTATTGCGTATACGTCGGGAAATTTTTCCTTATATCAGGATCGGACTCCATAGCATCAAAATCTCTCCGGCTCTTACTCCTTAATTGAGCAGAATAATAAACTGCTTTGTCTATATCATCCTCAGCAAGCCCGACCGTTAAATCCAAAAACACTTGATACGCTTCCTGCTGCGTTTTTTTATAATCGTCCCCATATGGGAAACCACCGCTTCCAACATCGAAATTCATGTGGATTTCGTGCATCTTGCTTTTATATGCAGCCTCGATCTCATTATATTCTTTACATAAGTCCGCTATCACAGGTGGAAACTCACATTTCTGGATTGCTCTTATAACAGTTTCATCAACGTGCATATCATCCATATATTCAAGGCATTTATACCAAACATCTAACGTTTCTTTATCTGTTGCTATACTGTGTCTAGGATATGCTATCGCTATTTTCTTTATGACTTCTTTAAATTTTTCCTTTGTCATAATTACCATTCCTCTAATTTGTCTAAATTTGATTTTGTAGCAAATTGAGTTTTTCTATCAGTATTTATATTTTTATTATCATCATAGTTTCCATCAGCAACTTTATTAAAGTTATTTGGCTTAACAAACCAATCGAATGTTATAGTAAAGCTATTAACTTTTCCCTGGAGAAAACTACTGTTGCGAATATTGTTTATTGCTTTAACAACATCTTTTTCGCCATTCTGCTTGATTCTGGCATTAAGCATTTTATATCTTTCGCTTGATGCACTTATCTTATTTACAGTTTTAATTCCTAATTCCGAAAGCTTATTCCACTCATCAACTACACGCCGGACGGTTTCCGTCTGGCAATCATTTACGTTAGTAAATGATAATATATCTTTTTCTTTTTCTTTATCTAATTCTTTATCTCTTTCTTCTTCTAGAGAGCTAACATTAGCTTTACTGTTAGTTTTACTGTTAACTTTACTGTTAGTTTTACAATCAATCTGGTCTATTTTTTCAACCTGCTTTTTGCGATATTCACGCATATAATTTCGCATGTATTCATTTTTACTTTCAATCTGGTCTAAATTTTGGTGCTTGCCCCATTTCGGAATAGTGATAACTCCGTCTATTATCTCTATCATTCCAAATTGTTGAAACGTTTCTAAGGCTAAACGAACGGTTGAAATATCACGCCTGAATATCGTTGCAAGCATTTCGTCTGTGTATGCAATCTTATCGTTAAGCAAAAATACGCCATTGTTATTCTGTTTTCCTGCAAGTGTCAATAATTTGAACCAGATTGTTATAATGCTATCTGCCGCAGGTAAACTTTCAATAAGCAGGATTTTTTCATCGTCAAATATGTCAACGACAATCTTAATCCATTTAACATCTGCCATTCCTATACTCCCTATTCTTGTATCAAGGTTCCTGTCAAACCGTCTATGCCAGAGAAAGCTGATAATGGTCGCTCGGTTTTTCTGTGAGAATCTTGTTGATAAAATATATCTGACCCTTTCCCGTGACTTTGGTTGTTATCGTCTCTATTGGAGGTCTTCCTGTTCGTTCTACCGTTTTAACCTCTACCTCAAATAGTCCACGCTCCATAGCTTTTTGAGTAGGCGTTCGGCTGTTATGGCAGATATAGCCGTTATTTCGCAGCCACTTATAGAGCCGCTTTTCTCCGATATCAACGCCGTTCTGCTTTATCATCTTGGCTAAGTCCCGCACCAGAATAGCAGAATCCGAAGCTGTCACGGCATCTGAAAATATCTCCTTTGGTTTCATGCGCTCGTTATCAACGCTCAACTGCTCGACCTTGCCAGTAAGCTCTTTATTCTCAAACCGCAGGCTCGTTATTGTCGAATCAGCTATTTTTAAAGCTCGTGCCATAATCTGTTCTGGCGTGTTCCAAGCCTTTTCTAAAGTCAAGAAATACTGCCGGACTTTCTTGCCGATTTCCGTTCGCTGAATCATACAGATTTCTTTTGCCATATCAACGGTGATCTGGTAATCTGTTGCAGGCCTGCCGCCTGTTTCATTGGTTTTACTCAAATTTGAGTAAAAGTCTACACCCTCTGTAAAACCGTATTCTGTCATTCTACGAAACCAATCATTAAACCTTGTTTCAATCTTTAATGCTTCGTGCAAATCTCTAGCCGATACCGTCAAAGTATCTGTGTTTACTTTTATCAATTCATTCATTTTCAACATCCCTCCTTGCAAAACTAAAATCAATTAAGTCTATTGCTCCGACAAAAGCTATAAACATCAAGTGAAACGGCGAGTTGTGATCCATTCCTGACCATTCAAGAAATTCATCGTCAAATCTCCTGCAATCAGGAAAATCATCACACTTTATAATCGCATCCAGCCACAGGTCAAACATCATTATTGCGGCGTCACTGTCTTTCAATGGCTCTAGTCCTTGTTTCATTTTTGCAACCTCCTACAAAATATTACGGTGTACGTTTTGTACACTTTTCATGTCACGTATTATAGGGTACAATTCGTACACTGTCAATATTTATTTTTGGAGATTTTCAATGTTCGGTGAAACTATCAATAAACTTCGCAAAGAAAAAGGTTATACCGCCCAACAATTAGCAGATTATTTAGGCGTTCAATTACGTACTTATCGAAAATATGAATCTAACGATCGAACCCCAACGTTTGAAAGCCTTGTTAAGATAGCTGATTATTTTAATGTTTCAACGGATTATCTGCTGGGTAGGACGACTAATCCGTATTTTGACGCAAAATCCTTTGATGAATAGAGAACAAATCTTCCAGATCGTCCCATAATTCAAAATTGCCGCTTCGTCGCCCTATTTCTATAGATTTATAGTTATCTAAAGAAATATGTAGATAATCCGCTATTTGTTGCTGTGTCATGCCTTTATCAATTCTGGCTTGTTTAAGGTTCTGTCGCATATCAACAATCTCCATTCATTAATCTATTCCAGTCCCCGTCTTTCGGTCGCCATAAATGCAGGGCTTCTGTGATATTGACGTACTCGCTCTTCTTTGGGTGTATCTGGATAACTTCTTCTTCATCGTCCCAGAAAATATCCTTAACAGTACACATCTCCTGCCAAGTAGGTAAACGTCTGGCATAAAGTTCGACGCTTACGTGTTCGTTTCCTTCCTCGTTCATGCCCATTACAAACCCGGCTTGTAATTTCCCGTCAAGCTTCAGTATCCCCGTTACAAATCCAAATCCATCGGCATTCTTTATCATAACTCTCGGATTCTTTTTGATATCTTCTAAAGTCCTCATAACTCTCCTTCCTCTCCAACTATTTTAGGGCGGCTCGGTGTTTCAACCGTTCGGCTTTAACAATCAATGGTTTTATGGGTTAGTATAAATATCTTCATAGTTTTTTTAAGGAGGTAAAACAAAATGAAAACAATTACTTAACAACGTCATGATTCTTTCAGCCGCCCAAGGGATTTCAACCTAGACCGATATAGTCAATACTTTCTCCTGCTCTTCCATATCACGTATAAAAGATGGGCTTTGCATTTCCACAAAGTATGATGAATGAATATCCGTCTCGCTCTCGTCCGCTAATTGAAGTCTTATCAGACTCCACGTCGGAAACCTCTCGACCTCAAAAAATGAAACTACGTTCACCTTTGATTGAACGTCTCGCTTGTCCTTGTAATAAACAAGTTGCTTTGTTACTGGCAATCCTAGCCGTTTTCTTTCATCCTTGCTTGCGGAATCCTTTACGGCTCCGCTATAAGCTTCTATTAACATAACAATGATCTCCTTTCCTATTTCGGGCGGCCGACAGTGCGTTGATTGGTAGGAGAAAATCTGTGAGGAATAAATGAAGATTTTGCCGACCGCCGCGGGAATTGCAACCCAAGTTATTCTGTTTTAACCATTTTGCTGGCTTCAGCAATATGGTTTTCATCCGTCAAAATCTCCACAATCCGCTTGCCTGCTTCTTCGGGCTTGCAAAATATCCACTCAACGCCATGCTTACTGGCAAAGCTGCTCATAATCTTCATGAGCGTGATATTGTTCACAGGCGGCTTTTTAGGTATTTGCGTATTCAGCATCTTGCCGTACTTGTGGGCGTTGTTGACCCGTAACCAATGCTCATATCGCTTGTTCTTCCACTTCTTGACATCTTCCAGACAATTGATATCCGGCTCTTCGATCAGGATGTAGAGTTTTATGCCTGCTTCCACGGCTCTATCTGCTTCAGCTTTAATCCGGTTGTGGTCTTGAATGAGGTTGTTGTAAATCTCGCCCATGTTTGCCTTGCTGTCTACGCATACGCTCTGATTAGTTGGCAACGTATAATCGCCGCAATAGAGCTTCGTCCTTTTAATCTCAATCCCGTTCTCCGCAAACCACTTATGTTTTAAATCATGCTTGTTAGTCTGCTGTCTGGAATCCTCGAATATTATCATTCTCTGCCTGTTCCCCTCTCTTATCCCACAAAAGTCCCCAAGAGCCATTCAGCCCGATATCCTTTACGGCTCGTTTCACTCCGTCCCATTCCCTCTGACTTCGGACCGTAACCATCACAACGCCGTTTTCAAGGTTAGCGTTGAAGCCCTGCGCCTTTAATTTTCCTATTGTCTCTTCTTTTGACATTTATAACACCTACTATTATTCGTTAATAATTTGACCGAAAATCGACTTTAAATTTTTTAGACAAGGATTTATACCTAAAAACCATTTAGACGCCGATTTTTTAATTTGACAAACTAACGGAACGTTGCTCGCGGAGTTTTCTAAGAGCTTCTCGTCTCCTCTCCGAAAGTTTTTCTTTCTGTTCGTCCGTCAATACCCGTTCTGACTTCCTGCCAATCTTGATATATTTCACCGGAATATGTGCCACAATCGACTGCTTGTTTTCAGCAATAATCTGAACCTCGTCCGGGTACTTCTCTGCCAGCTTCCGTATCTTGCTGATATACCGTCCCTACGAAAACGTGACCGTTGCGGTCTTGCTGTTCGTCAAAAATTCAACAACGTTCTCCTGTTCGCTATCGCCCGTGAACGTGTCCTTTTCTTTTTCGCTTACTGCCTGCTCAAATTTTGTCATTATTCTCGCTCCTCTCTAAGTAATTGATAACTTCATTTGCTGTCAAATGTCCTACTGATTCCTGAGTTTTTTCATCTCGTCACAAATAATCATTGTATTTCTACCTTTAAACCGTCAAATTCGATAAATAATCCTCAATCGTTAACTGGTTTCTGTCGTTGTCAAGCGCCTGCATATTTTTCACGGCTTGCAAGAAATATTCCCGTTTTAACTCAATTCCTACGCCTTTACGGTTCATTTTGACTGCCTGATACACTTCCGAACCGATACCCAAAAATGGCGTAAATACTACATCCCCCTCATTTGAATACAGTTTCACGCAGCGCTCTATAACATCCAACTGCAAAGGAGCTATGTGCCGTTCCGATTCTTCGTCTGAAAACATTCTGTTTAATGTATTTGACTGGTTTATGTCCCACCAAACAGGGCTATTGTATTCATCCCATATTGGGCTTGCGTATTGCTGCCATAAGTCCACAGGGAAAGATTCATTTGTATGCGTCACTCTATCGGGATTCTCACCCGGCTTTCTCATAAACACAATGTAATCTGGTATACCCATACGGCTCATACAACTGTCTTTTTTAATCTGTTTATGCAACAACCCTAACGCCTTAGTTCTCTGCATTGCGGTTACGGGATTCTTCCAGATACACGTTTCGGCGTGATAAATAAAACCGAACCTGTGCTTTAAATTCTGGGCTGTCGCTACCTTTAACCTCTACGCTATCCGCAACCTTTTTATGCAGTAGAGAGGATTCGTCGTTATAATCGACCCATAAAAGCCATAAAACTAAATAGCCGCGGGAACGTCGGGGCTTGCCCCGATGAGGAGCGGCGTCCTCCTTTCAGTGATCACATATCTTCTTACATCTATAAGTTTTAATTTTTTGTATGATATTTGCTCATTTATTGCAACACCTCCTAAAGTCCGTATGGCAAATCGACCGTCTCTCCGTCTCCCAAATATAAAGCCTTCTTCCCCGCTATATTTAACCTTATCGTACAAGCGGTAGTTGTATACCATATACGGAGCCTGGTTGTGCTTACGATATCCGCCTTTACCTATTGTTGCCTTGTGGATCTGACGGTTATGACATCGCACCTTCTTTTTAAAGAACCATTCTTCAGCGGGAATCGCGTCAGGATGCCCTGATATCACTCTTGCATCTACTGTATGAGATTTTTCAAGACTATGTTGTATCCTCACATTCTTTGTGAGATACCCGTATGTCATGCGGACTTCTATACCTTTGGCCATAAGATTTTCCTTAATTCGGTTATAGAACGCCCAGCGCATGATACCCATAAATGCAGCGTCTTTAAACGACGCGCCCCGCTTTATCTTATCAGGGAGCCTTACCGTACCAGCATGGTATCCTTTATGACACGTTTCACATAGAGTGATCAAGTTGTTTGGCGCGTCGCCACCTGTTTTACGGCTTTCTATGTGATGAACATTGAGGATCTTATCCTTGCTCTTACCTTTGCAGCATTGGCATATATGGCTGTCGCGGAACAGTACATATTCTCTGGCATTCCAAAATCCGAGCTGCTCACCCTGTTGATACTCTTCTCCTTGCGGATGATTTAACCCTTCCATATCCGCTTTGAGTTTTTGGAGGTCAAAACTTGCCACTTCTACGGTGACCTTTGTGACCGGTAAGACTGAGCAGACAAACTCCAGTTCACGGATATGCGTGAGGATCTTGTTCTCTACGGAAGGCGCTAACCATCCTTTATTTTTGGATCTTACACGGTTATTAAACCTCGGTGCCCGGTATCTGGTTGTACGGTTTCTCCTGGATCGGCGGAACTCCCGTCTCGTGGACAACAGGCCTACGATATCAGTACGCATAAGGACTTCAGCTGCGTAGACCTCGATCTCTTTACCGCTTGGATAAACCGCTACCGCGGATATCCCGTTATGGACGGATCCAGCGTCGTCTCCAACCTCCACTGGTTGTGTATGAGCCGTGCTCTCATACTGTAATCGTATGGTAAACGGACATTTATGGATGACTATTGCTTTATGAGATTTAAGCAACCGTCTGACTTTGCCGTACCGCTTTGTAGGCATGAGCGGTTGTCCGTTGATATCTAACACGTATACCATAGCGGTACTCCTTTCTTAGATCATGGTTTTTATGCGTTAAGCCGGAAATCATAAACCGTTGCTATGATGCCTTAGCCAATGTTAAAGAAGGTTTTATACCGGCAACACTGTCCCTATACCGCAGGACTGTTTGATCACCGGCCTCAGAGCCGCAGGTTAGGCATTACGCCCACGGGTGACTATGTATTCTTCCTTAACGTAGCGCTAATGGATTCTGGTCGATCCAGACCGTTGCGCTTAGGCTACTCACTCCGGGCTGCTAAGCAACCCCACAGGCTTGCCTGTGGGTATTAGTGAGATCTTCCATAACAGTAAAGGGAACACGGCTCAAGAGCTATCTCTATCCCGATCACGTTATCCCCGTTATTATAGCTCTTGACGTATTCCGACATTTCACCTTCCTGCGCCGGAAATGAGAGCGTCCATCCGTTTTTTATGAGCTTTTTTCGATCTCTCTCAGTTCTTTCCTCAAATCTTCTCATCCTTTCTGTATATGCACCATTTTGGAGGTATCCGGTTCTTTATAGCGTCTATCAAGAATACGTCTAATTCTTCGATCGTATCCGGGATAAATGACCCGCCTATGTAAGTATGTGCTCCGACCGACATCCCTCCGGTGAGCTTTCCGGTATGCATGGTCCATGTGATCGTCTTGCCTCTTTTTGTCTTCGTATAGATTAGGCTGCGCTGATATCCGTCATCTCTCGTCTGAAGGTAGGGGCAAGATATACACTGCCCCTTGACGATATCTTCATCTTTTTTTATTTCTGTCTGCAATCTCCTTTTCCCTCTCTTTTTGTAATCTTTCACGCAGAGCATCTTCCTGAGCCTGTATATCCATCCTGCGGCGGATAGCATCGTTCCTGCGCTTCTTATTTGCTTTATTCTTGCCGTGGAACTCATATTTTCCGTCAAACGGTATCTCTAAAGCGAGCAGGTTATCTTCTGCATTTTCGAGGGCATATATCATGTCCTCTAGCTCAGTATATCCAAGTGGCTGCTCCTGGTATTCATATTTCCCTTCGAGCCAGCTCACACCTAAGTGTGCAAAATGCTTGAAGCCGGATATATCTGTCACTATATGCGCCGTAACAGTAGTCTCATACTCTCCGAGTATATCGATCTGATAGAGATCTTCCGCTTTCTCGCCCTTATCAGGGTCGTCCATTACATATTTCCATCCATTTGCATGGAGGGAATACCATATATAATTGTGGAAATCGCCCTTCCATAGACGCTGCATCGACTTTGCGCTCATACCTCTCCTCCATTTCCATTGACAACGGCTAATTCACTTTCTCTATAGCCCTGTTCAGCTTCAGACTTCTTATACCGTTTCATGGCAGCGATGGCTTTTTCTTTTGTGTTATAGCCGATCTTAGACCATTTCACAGATTGAAACCCCTTAGCTAGATAGGATGTGATGCCGTTATTCTTGACACGGATATAATAATGATCCGGATATCCGATATGCAGCTCATTGTATGCCTCGGATGGCTTGTTACAGCGTGTGTGGGCGATTATATTGTCAGCCATATAATTATGCCCATTTAACTGCCATACCCCGTCTTTATACCGCATCGGATCATCATACATTTTGATCTTACCAGCCTCGTCTACCGTTACCCAATATAGTCCTTGGGCATAAGGGATGTTGCCTTTAGTCCAGTCAGTCATGATTTGATCGCCTCCTTGTTATTGAGAATTATCTGTTTCGGTCAGCTCCTTCGCTTTGTCCGTCCGATCATTCATACTTTCCTTGCGTGCTTCTCTGCGTTCCTCTAGCGTCTCGGCTATCCTTACAAACATTTCATAGTCAGAAATCTCTGTTTTTGTAAGGATTGTTTTCATATTTAGTTTCGGCAAATCGTACCCATCAATCGAATAGCCTAACTCGTTTGGATTATTAAAAGCTATCGCCCACGTAGCAAACCATTCCCAGAATTTCGCCGCTCCCGCTTTTTTTAGTCGCCAGTCGCTCGTTTTACCACCATCGTGAACAAAATACGTCGCAAGCATTTCTGTCCGGCTCATTATCCCTAAGAACTCGCAAGATGTCCCGATTTCGGTGAAATCATTGGGCGCTATTGTTGCCGTACATAACAACTTATATGGTGTAAAATAAAATTTATCTGTCAATTCACTTGTGCTTTTTGATGTGAAAGACTTTAAAATACTGCTTTCATCCAAGACAACACCAACAAAGGAACCAGCCTCAAAATGTTCAACCATCTCGTAATTTGTGATGTTTATGCCGTCTTGAACATCTGATTGTGTTCGGCAAATCGTTACTTCTGGAAAGTTGAACTTCTCAGCCTCTTTTGCTGTCTGCTTGACAACAGATAACGGCGCTATAATCAACACATTTCCGCCAGTGTGCTTATATATCTGTTCGGCCCATGAAAGTTGAATAATGGTTTTTCCAAGACCACACCCGATAAGAACGGCAGCTTTTCCTTTTCGTAGCGCCCATTGAACAATATCTATTTGAAAAGGAAATAAATTATTGTTCAATTCCGATCGTTCTACTTCAAATCCGGCTTTTATGGATTTTATCTCTTTATTCTTTAAAAACTCTTCATAGGTCATTTCTGATAAACAACCTCCATTCCCCTATCAATGGCCTCTTGATACTCCCGACACGCCCCGACCGACTCTTTCCAACCTTTGAGCATATAAGCGGCTTCGCATTGTCGCAATTCAGCTAGTGCGACTTGCATATAGTTCTCGTGCGAAAAATCTTCCGGCAAAGACCTTGCCACAAAAGCCGGATTGATAATGCTCGTATAGCCCATGTCAATCAGCTCATTCTCTGCCTCATTAAATTTCGCCAAATAATCCGGTATACCCGTAATACCGCCGCTTATGTATATTCGTTTCATCCTAAAACTCCCTTTCCAAATCAACTTCTAATCCGCTTTTCGCTATATACACATCAACGCTTGAATCGACCATCTGTTTAACCTCGTTTATCATCTCTTCCGGATTAGCCCCTACCTTGCTTAAATGGCATAGGATAACCGTTTTTAAAGCAGGCGTCTTATTCGCTTCAATAAAAGATTCGCACGTTTTTAGCTCCATGTGCGTCTGGTATACTCGGTTAGTTTTCGCTTCATCATCGCCAACATATTCAGCCTGATAATTGCACTCGCATATTATGTGATTGACTTCCAGTTTCTTAAAATTGAAACCTACATATTCCGTATCAGTCACAAACAGGATTTTTTGACCGCCAACTTTGATATAGAATCCAAAACAGGGTACATCGTGTACTACCTCGAAAGCCTGTATTGTAAATGAGCTAAAAATGACCTTGCGCTTGTCCGTATCAAACGGTTTAAAAATTGGTATGCCTGACTGTTCATACTCGTATGTATGCTTAAAATGGTCTTGGTGGATATGTGAGCATATACCTCCTACAATTCCATTGATTTTATAATCAAGCTCCCGCTTCACCTCTATAAACGGTATACCCTGCTCAATTACAAGCGTCTCTTCGTTATGTATTAAAAGGTAACAATTTCCGCTGCTCCCAGACGCTAAAGTAATCAGTTTAATCATTTAGAATGATTCTCCTTGAGATTTTGGTTTTTCTCGGAAGGTCGGATTTCAAATCGGAGCTTTCCATAGTCTGTAAAATCATCTTCGCATATCATTCCTTGCTTTTTTAAGGTTTTCCCTCATTAGTCGCCTCACCTTCAGTCTCTATCTCAATCTCCGATTCCTGACCTAATATCACAACGCTTGCTCCCTCGTGGTAAGCCATATAGATTGATTTAAATATATAATCAGCCTTATTCTTGTCCGTATACTCTGCGAGTCTGTATTTTTCGCCGTCAATTTTAGTGAGAATACAGTAATGCTCTTCGGGGATATTATCCTTATCTAAAGCATATACATATCCCAAAGTTAAACAGGCTTGCTCATACGGCAGGTCAATCTTCCCGTCCTGTGAAATAATCCTCATTTCTCTTTCTCCCTCTGCTTTCTCTTGATAATCAGGTCAACCCACTTTATCGACTCCCGGACACCCAAGTCTGATTCGACTACGAAAAAATCTTTATACTTCGCTATAACCCGCCCATGAATCGATATGTTTTTCGTGCTTTGTTCGCTTGGAATTGACGTATAGCTGCATCCCGATTTAAATGTAATCGAATCACCAATATGAATGTTTTTGATTACTTCGCAAATATCATCTTGCGTGATAAATTCCTCCGGATCGTATTCATTTTCGTAGTGTGAAACTTCATGCCCTTTCATTTATGCTCCCTCCGTCAATAGTCTACTGTTCCTCAACAACATCCTCAAACGGTACTGTATTAGCGTTCTCCGCGATCTCGCTCTCGACCTGTGTTTTCACGTCAACTGTATTGTCGTAAATTACGTTGTCTTCGTGTTCTTCTTGTGTGTAAAATCCAAGGCTTAGTTCCGGACAGTTCAAGTTAGCAAAGAACGAAGCCGCCCGATAGCGAAGCATAAGTTGTGGCATTGTCTTCCATTTTGAACCGTTCTTTCCTAACCAACCCTCATTCCTTGCCATTTCCATATCAACGGTCATACCCTCGACCCGCCGCCCATTCTTCATGGCCCACGCAAGACAACTATAGGGCTTTCCGTCCTTGTCTTTTCCCTCGTCGAATTGCAGTTCGGTATCGAATTTCTTCGATCCGTTAATCATGGCTATCAAAAACTTACTGCTCCAACTCGGCTTGCCGGAAATAATGTAAAGGTTCTGCATAACCATAAACGGCGACATCCCGAAACGGTTTGATGTTTCTATCGCAATTAGACAATTCGAAGGGTTTCCCTGAAACGCCTGCGGAACTACGGTTGACTTCGCCAACGCCTGCGCCATTTGCCACGCCATTTTGAAGTTGTTACTTGTTCCAAAAATCCCAAGGGAATAATCGGTCTGCATATTGACTGGTTCTCTGAGTTCATGTTTAGATTCTGCCGTCGTAGCTTCCTGCTTCTTTTCGACCTCTGCCATCTCGACCTGTGTGTTATTCTCTGCCATTCTTTATCCCTCGCTTTCTATTTTTATTGCTTCTTGAAAAAATCCATTGTCAATGTGCATTTTGACTGTGCGTAGTTGTAAGTTCTGAATAAAGCCCATATTATTAGTCTTTCCCAACCAGAATACAACCTGATGTTTCAATAACTCATCCACGCTTGTTATAGTGTTTCCTGGCTTATACTTCTTACTCGTATTGATTTCACCGTCAATATCTCATCATCCGTCCTGCGGAAAACAATCAGCTGTCGGTCAACGTCCGGTATACGCCAACTATCAACGGATTCTGCGTCGTCAATCGTGATCGGCAATTTCACGCCGCCGATGTTCTGAAACGTCTGGCAAATATCCAACTCCGCTAAAATGCGGTTGCCGTGGTTCAGATTGCGATAGTAGGACGTGCCGTCAATGCAAGGCTCACAAATCTGCTCGAAGCCGGAATTGGTAATCAACGGCTTAAACATACGCCACTTGACGACCTTGAAATAGCTGTTTACCTTATCGGTCAGGACCTCGACGTATCGCTTGTTCAAATCTTCCAGTAAATCACGTCGTTTCTCTTCATCAGCTATAGCCTGCGCTAATTCCCGTTGTTGTGCTGTTAGTTCAGCTATCCGTTCATCAATCTTGGCGTTATTGTCTGCCGCCGCAAGTTGATTGTGTATATGAGTCAGCTCGGTTTCCAGAGATTCTTTTTTATCTTCTAGTGCCTGCGTATCTACCGTAGCGCTTTCCAGAGCTTTTATAGAATCTCCAAGGGTTTTATCCTCATTCATAAGCTCTGAATACCATTTGTTGTCGCTCATATCTGGTTCGACTGGTAATAAAGCAAGTTCAGATTTAATCTCCGCTTCCTTATGACTGAATTCTTTAAGCAATACGGATTTATTATCAATCTCGGTTTTGCGTTCGCTTAATTGTTTTTTCAGGTCATTCTTCTTGACCGCTAGGGAATTGCCCTCATTCTTAATCTTCTCAATTTCAGCGTTCTTTTCGCTCTCAAAAGCCTTAACCGCATTTTCTTTCTTAAGCGAAAATTCTTTCTTTAATACTTCGATTCGCTCTTCTGGCAATCTCTGACCGCATAAGCTACATATTGTACTTGATTCATCAAAAAACCACTTATCGCTATCAAATACTTTGTTTTTAGCCTCTTCATACTTAGGCTTTAACTCCTCAATCGTAGCCTCGATGTCTTTTATCTCCTGCTCCCAAAGCTTAGCTTGTTTCTCCATTTCGTTTATGGTATTTCTAAGCCCGTCAGCTTCCATTCCTGCTTGAACTATTTTTGTATTCAAGTCGTGCCGCTTATTCATAAGCTCTTCGTGGGCCTTGCGTTTGCAATCATTGATATTGAATTGAAGTTCAAACTTTTTCTGTTTTAGTTCCTCGATTTCTGCCTGATTGCTCCCGCTTTTTATTTCTTTATCAACCTTTTCAATATCGTTTTGTAGAGAATTTCGCAACAATTCAAGTTCTGCAAAATCACGCTCTACAATCTGCTTGGAAAGTTCATCAATCCGTATAGGAACGGCTTTTAATTGCTCATTCTTTTCTTTGATAACCTTCCTAGACCTCGCTATCAGTTCGTCAATCGTCCCGTCCTTAAGCATAGGTATAATGTCTGAATACTTCACATCAGCGCTTGCGATACTCTCAATCGTGCTATCGCCTACGAGGCTCATTAATTTAGCCCGTCTTTTCTTGGTATCAAGCGACAAGAAAGCCTGTGCGTTAGTTCCATATAACAGCGTTTCAGCGTCTACAATATCGTTGATATAAGCCTGATAATCCTTTTGTTTCTTAGGGATTCCATTAATTTCATATTCTGTTATATTTCCCTCATAAACGGGCGCTTCACTTCCTCTGTGCTTAGTCCATTTCTGCTTTTCTGTCTTTTTTAGCTCAATATCTCGACCGTCAGTCTCTATAGTCAAAGCAACCGTGATATCCACAAAGTCAACATCAACGCCGTCTTTGCCGTGCGGTCTAATCCCGTCTGCCGCCGAACCGTCTGCCAACTTTCCAGTCAGTACATAGAAGATTGCATTCCTGACCGTAGATTTCCCTGTTTCGTTCTTGCCGGAAACCAAAGTCCTGTCTGAAAAATCGCTGTCGAATTCCTTCAGCCCGCAGAAATTTTCAAGGTGTAAGTGCTTGATTCTCACTTCAAATCATCCTCCTCTCTTTCCTTGTTGTTCCCCTTCTTTCTTTCAGCCTGCCGCATCTCAAAGGCATCGTCCACGGCATCCAGGATGATGAGCAGTGATACCATGTCGGGCTTGTAAAACGTTGCCCTCAAATAGTCACGTGCAATCTGTAGCCGTGTCTCCGCTTCACATACTTTTTTCTTTTCTTTCATCTGTCCCCTTCCTTCCTATGGTGTTTGTGGATTTCCAATAACTGTTATCCATGTTGTCCCAACATTTTTTCATCGTTTGGAGCCTTACTTCGTAGCAGTCAGCACATACGCTCTTTCCGGGCAGTAGCTCCGGTTTTCCGCAACAATAGCACTTCCCGTATGAGATAAATTCGCTCCGCCTGATTTTTGTCTGCGTCCTGTCCCGATATCTTTTCTGGTAAGCCCTACATTTAACGCCCAGCCCGTCGTTAATGCTCGGTTCTTTGCCGCATCTTGGACACAACCCATTAGTTATCCTGTCAGCCCTGATAACACGTTTTCTTTCAACGTCACTAGGCTTTTTAATCTGCCTGTCATCGTCGGCACATTCATAACAGAGTACGTGGTTCGGTTCTGCCTGCCTGACATGGCATCTGACGCAGATACCGATTTTCTTTAAATATTTGCTATTATTTCTCCTGGCTTTATTCTTTCGATTGCGACATTTCTGGCACATACAAAACTCTGGTGTCTTATTCTTTTTTCCACATGAGGTACATAGACTCTGTTCCCTCATTTCCTTATAACTTAATTTCCTCATTTTCTTGTGCTGAAATAGTGATCGCCTATATGGTCATAAGGTTCTCCGTAAGCAGGATATCCACCAGCCTGAAAATAAATCACGTCACTGTTTGTTCGGTTCTCTAATTCCATTGTTACCGCCTGCCATGTCTCACCGCTTGGCGATACCTTGTTAATCCTGCCGTTAGCGACCACCGCAAACTGACCGGACTGTTTGATGACCGAAAAGATATCGTCTGGAAAATCAGGGCTATCTACTCTGTTCAGGACCACATCAACAACAAGCTGTTTGCCAAGTAGCGGTTGATTGCCTGCTTCGGACTCGACACAGCAAGCGAGATATTCCAAGCTGTCGTAGTACATTTCCTCCTCGATATCCTCATACTGTTCAAGAGTTTCGACCTGCAACTCTACATCCTCTAACTCCGTGTATGCCGTTTCTGCCGTGACCGTGACTGTCGGTGTGATTTTCGGCGGGAGCGGTTCAGCCCAGAGATTGTTGTAAACCGCATATATCAAAAGCGGTATTGCTATTATGATTCCGGCGATCTGGATTATCCTGTTGCTATCCATACTCAATCCCCCATTTCCCTAAAGCCTAAACAGCGAAGCCCTTCGTCTTGACATACCGTCTGACGGTTTCAAGCTGCTCGATTGCGAAGTTTGCGATATCCGCTGTCGTGACATTGGATACCCGACCCGATTCGTTGTAACACGGGTCATTCCGCAGATCGTTCTCAACCTTTGATAAAATCCTCTCAACCTCAATTTCACTTACTACCTTCATGATGATTTTTCCCCTTTCTTAAATCCCCTTATTACAATAGATATGGTACAGTTTCCTTTAAAAAATCCCGGACCTTTTCGGCACTCCTCAACGCCGCAAGCGCAGGTATCGTGACTTCCTTGTTCTCTTCCCCGAAGTTGACCTTTGCCTGCTTGTAAATCCTGTTCAGCAGGCTCACGGTCTTTTCGGCGTCCATGATTATTCCGTGCATTTTCTCCCCCTTTCATCCCCTTATTTAATTATCAACTGTTGCCAAAGTATGATTGAAATACTGATCCAGTCTCTTCCTTATATAATCAACGCCTTTCTGGAATACCAAAGTTTTGATATTGACGCCTGCTTCTCCATAAGGCTTCTCGTAGTGCTGTTCAACCGTCCGAAAATATCCTCTGTCGATATATTCCTGATACGGTCGGTTATTCGGTGTCAGTATCTTAAACTCCCTCAATAATCCGAAAAGCTTGTTTCTACCGATACCCGGATAATTCAGAACGTTCGCAACGTCTTTCATGTCAAAAGCATCTTTGCTATCAGTGACCGCATCGAAAAACTCCGCTTTCGGTTTCATTTCTTTGTTTTCAAGAAGTAGCCGTTCATTCTCTTCTGCCTTATCTGCCAACTCGCGAAGAGCTTGCGCATAAGTTTGAGGGAGCTGATATTTTGATTTGTATTTCTTTTCAACTTCTATAAAATATCTTCTGACTTGTTTCCCTTTCTCGTTACGCTCCAACATTGCTATTTCTTTTGCAATATCAAGTAAAATCATATGGTCTTTTTCTTGTCCACCGTTTACTAAATTTTTAGTAAGCGTTTCAAAATCAGTATTTTCAATGGCTCCGCAATCATTAAAGCGATTTCTTATCCAATCGTTATACCGACTTTTTGATTCCAAAACTGCATACAACTCTCTGCCGTAAACTACTTTTTCTCCTGTACTTGTTTCATATACAGGAACCAATTCATTCTCAATTACTTTCAACTCATTCATACCTCATCCTCTTCCAAGAAAAACTCAATCGAAACATCGAAATACTTAGCAAGTTTCGCCAGATTATCTACGGAAGGTTTGCCGCCCCTGTTCTTCCAATTAGAAAAAACAGATTCTCCGATTCCAGTTGCACGGCTTACCTGTGCGGTCGATTCGTTTCGCTTTTGGAGTAGTTCAACAAATTTCTTGTACAAATTATCACCTCCATTTCTATATCTTGTAGTTGCTAGGGCTACACAAATGTGATATTATGATTATGCGATTAACATAACATCTTAAAAGAAAAGTTTCTTTGCTATTTTCTTTTTATTTGTGAAGCCCTATGTACGTATATTATCACTTCACTTTTATAAAGTCAATAGCAAATATAATTTTCTTTTGAAAAGTTTTTGGAGGGTAATTATATGTACGAAATTTATGAACAACTACTATTATTAAAAGGCGTGACCACAGCGGAAGTATGCCGTGCAACCGGATTAAACGAAAGCAGTATAGCGAACTGGAAAAAAAGAGGCGGGAATTGCAGTATGAAAACCGCTAGGAAATTGTCAGACTATTTTGAAGTGTCAGTAGATTTTTTCCAAAACGGAGATATAGATTCGCTGATAGAATTTCAAGGGAAATTAGCTTCTATGGGAATACCTAATAAATATGAAGAAGCATTGAACCTAAAGAACAATATTGAGAGACACAGAAAATTAAAAGAAATAGAGGAACAAATGTCAGAACGGGAGAAAAAGAACAAAGAGCAGGATAATATTATCTCTATTGACGATATTCCTGATAAAAACTTAGTATCTTATATAAGAAGATTAATTCAACTGCCACAAAAAACTAGGACAGAGATTTACAAGCAAATTGAGCTTCAGGAATTGAAGGTTAGTTTTGAACGTGTGGAAAAAGCGAACAATAAAACAGGAACAAAGAAAGAAATAACAGGTGTTACCCCCCCCCGAAAATCAGGAAAATAGCTGATATACTGCCGTTTCGTATAGATTATAAGAGGATGCATAAGAGAAAAGAATTGAAATTAGAATATGAAAAATAATCTTCCCCAAGCCTGCCACGAGCCACAAGGACAGGTGACAGACCCGCCAAAAGGAGAAGATAAATGAACTCAAATATGAGATATAAGCTATAACAGCGTCACGTACTTGCCGGACACCCAACCTACCGTATTGTCGGCGAGAAGGATATTGTACCAATCGTTCTGCTTGTTCATGCAGATGAACACCGTGCCTTTCGGGATGATCGTCACAACTTCGCTCGTCGCATTGGAATACTTGCGGACGTTGAGGTGATTGCAGTTTGCGACCTTGCCTTGCAGGTATGTGACGTACTTACCGGACACATAACCCTTGTCCGTTTTGTACCAGCCATTTTCAGCGACCAGAGCTAAGAGCGGGATGATATCGCCGTTTTTGTAGTAACCCAGACTCGGAGAATTCTTGTTTGGTTCTTTGCGGATATTGAGCGACGAAGCCGTGACCTTTCCCATAACGTTGATACTCGTGAGCGTGTAATTCGGCTTAATATCAATGCCGTTGGTTATCTCACCGTCAAAAATCGACATATCGTAGCAGATATTCACGTCAACGCTACCGCTAATGCCGTTTACGGTTCCTTTACTGGAATACTGCCAAATCTTCTCACCGACGTTTGGCTTGTAGGTGAGATTAACCGTCCCGTCATTCGCCCCATAACGAGCGATCCAGACCGCATAAAGCCTGATAGAATCGTCAAGGACGTTCTTGTACCAATCCAGATTGCAGTAAATGTAGCACTCATAACCATGCTGCTTGCACGTCTGGATAAAGGCTTTTGCGACGTTCGCTATGCCTGCCTTGCCTATCGCTGTCCGCTGTTCGGCGTTTTCAAGGTCAAGGAATATCGGCAGGCGCTTACCATTCAGCAGGCTGATAACCTTGTCGGCAGACGCAATCGCTTCAAGCTCCGTCCTATCATAACTGTACATATAGACGCCAATCTTCAAGCCTGCGTTCTCTGCTCCGCTCATGTATTTCTGGTACATGATATCGACCTTGCCGGATTTTGTAATCGTCCGTAGGATAACGAACGACACGCCAGACATTTTCAGAGCGGTAAAATCAACCGTCCCCTGATATGAGCTAAGGTCAATACCAAGTGATACGTTCTGTGCTTGTTGTGGCGTCTTATACCCGCTATAATCGATCCAGTCAGGAACGCCGTAGAACTTCCACCCAGCGCCGTCAAGCGGGGATTTCACGCAGTTATCTTTGCTGGATTTCATCTCGATAACGTTGCCGTTACCAAGATAAAAGCCGATGTGAGTTATCTTGTTGCTTGCCGTTCCTTTAAAGACCATGCAAGGCTTATTACGGTCTATGCGGTCTATAACGCCCTTGTCGGTGCAGGCATCATAATATCCTTGTGCCGTTCTGTCCCCGCCCGATATAGGGCAAAAAGCGCCGCTACAATCAGCCCCGATACGCCCCAAGCCTTCTTCAAGCTTATCGGTATAATACTGTTGCGTATACGTTCTGTTTCCGTAGGCTTTGAAAGCCTTGTCTATGCTCTCAGGCGTGATAATCTGACCGTTAAAGCCCCAGACATAAACGGCGCTGGACATATAAAGATTGTTAAAATACTGTATGACTTCCTTAACTGTTTTCATGTTTTTATCCCTCGCTCCCGTCCAGATAATCACCCGCATAATACTCGGGATTCTGAACGGTATCCACATCTTCGGTGTCATGAGTCACTGTATACTTGCTGATGTTTTCAAACAATGCCTTTGCGCCGTAGACAATCACAGTCCCGATGATCGTTTCACAGACTTTTACGCTCAACGTCGTAAGCGGGTCAACGTTCTCGTGCCAAATAAGGGCAATCGTAGCAAGGATGTAAGACCATGATATCCACCCCGCCGCCATAACCACGAGCCAAGAAGTCAGCAACTTGCTGTACGTCGGTTTATCTTTTTCTTTGTACGGTATAGGTTTTCTTCGCCTGCGCCGATACTTCCGTCTGCCGCTTTCAAGCGTCTCATTTAGCCTCTGTCTCATGCTTTACCTCGCCATTTTTAACGAACGTCTTAACCGCTACGTTGCTTTCCAGAATCTGTTTCATCTGTTCCAGAGCTTTATCGACCAGACCGCCAAAGGTATCGAATGATACGATTTTTGAGAACACGGGAAACTTCTCGATGAAAGCGTCATAGACTGCCCGTAATTTCAGTTTGCCAGTGCCAGACCCAAGCTCCCGTTCTGCCTGCGTCACTGCCCCTAAGAGCCATTCAAGCACGCGCTTTTTGTCGGTCTGGAAAAGGTAAATCCCGACCGCAATCACAAGGGCGATAAGCCCGACCAAAACGCACCAATTATCAACTATCCATTCCATTGATATAACCCTCCTTTTCGTAGTAGTAGCCAGTCAGCGACACATCGTAGCCCAAGAAGTTTAGCTTTTCCGCAAGCTCTTTCAAGTCCCGCAACCTGTCGCCCCTGACCGTCAATGTGAACCGCCTAAACTTGTTCTTTTTTGGCGTTTCTGATTTTCTTGATTCCGTCATAAATTCCCATAAAAATACCCGCTATCGGCGGGATTAACAAAGTTGATACACATATCCATTCAAACGTTGGCATTATCCTTGACCCTCTTTTTCTTGTGGATGCAAACTTGCCAAATCATCCCCGCAACTTGCCAAATAATTATTGAAATTAGGCAAACTGCCGTTGCGAATAGAATCACTATTGCCATTTCTATCATTTTGTCTACATTCCACGATATAGTTAATAAAAAGTCCCCAACCAAATACACCAAATACTACGCCAAACCATAATGCAAGACCAAGTATAAAAACTGCAATATCCTTAATTGTCGGAGGAATTGTTAAAATACCTGATCGATAATCATTTAGGCACATTAAACCGAAAATACCTAATGCAATTATAATGGCTTCGACAATTGCTATCCACATGAAAGGCTTGTTAATTTTTTTCATAAATAATATCCTTTATACACAACCAAATGGTGATAATCCATACTCACCGGCATCATATTCAGTTGATACAAAAACACTACCGCTGTTAAAATCACCTCGCTTTATATGCAACCAAAGGGGGAAAGCCCATAAGGCCAAGAAGCTTCGACAGCACCCGCAGTGCCGCCGCCTCCGACAAAACTAAAGTTAGTTGTGTTACTCGTACTAGCTGAGCGAAGAAACCAATATAAGGCGTAACCCTCTCCGCTATCACCAGGGCATTTGATCCTGTTAGCTTGTGTTTTGTAATAGTCGAATTGGATGGTGTTTTCAGCTGCTGTATATGAATTATTTCCAAAGGCTTCAAATCGAGAGGCGAATGTGAAATAATTTTCAAGTTCGTCAGTTTCAGTTGACTTATTACCTTTACCAGCTAAATATTTGAATTTCTTAAACCACTTTTGAACCTCAGTTGGAAGGGCTTTCATAAACACATTATCGCACCAAGATCTACGAGCTGAATCCTTCCAACCTCCGACATTTGTATCTGTGCTGTTAATATAACCGCCTTCGCTTGTAGTTCCATTGGCTAACACATTCTTTAAACCTATTACAAAAAGGTTTTTACCACCGTCCACTAAATCAAATACGTCTGAACCGTGTAATATGATAAGCGTTTGATCCTGTTCAACATGAGATTCTCCTACTCCCGTAGCCGCCATAGCAGACAAATGAACACTTCTTTCATCACCAACCGACCAGCCAAGGTCATTGACCGAAATATCGCCATTCCTGACAGCATCTAATATTGATGTTATCTCTTCATCTGTAGCTGTCGCAAACGATTTAATAACAGTTCCACCAAATATCCTCCTTGCTACGCCATTGACACCTACATACCCTGCCGTTATCTTCCTTGCTACGCCGTTGACTCCTACATAAGCTTTAGGGATTTTATGCGCTACATTATTAGCGCCTACATACATACTCATAAAATCACCGCCTTACTCATAAACGAAGTAAAATGCACCTGTCGCAAGTGCGCTTGTTCCGGCTGTTAAGTCGGTTGCGCTGTATGTTATAGACGGTATGGAATTTCCGTTTCCGTCCGTGATTTCCCCCGCCGCCGTCAAATCGCCGTCCCACGTTACTTCTAGGGCGTTGGAACGGTTACTTGATGATGTACCGTTACCGATTTCAAAGGCGCTGGTGGATTTGTTGTTATTATATTTGCCCTGTACGTGCTGATATATAGTCCCCGCTATTGTGTTATAACCCTCTGCATGAGTTATATTTGCCGTAGCTTTAGCGCCAAGTCCCTCTGCGTGTGAATGAGCGCCAGAAGCGGTCGTTACAAAACCTTCTGCATGAGCATTGTTTCCTGAAGCCGTATTACCTGTACCTTCTGCATGGGCATAATTTCCAGAGACTACATTATCTGAACCTTCGGAGACGGAATTTTCTCCTATAGTCCCGCCAGACCTAGTGCCTACAGTCAAATCAGTAGTAGTCAACCCACCTGTCATTGTATCGCCAGACTTAGCCACATATTCTCCACTACCGCCGCCGCTAGATTCTTGTACATTAATGCTCTGCCACGCATAGGAACCGCTGTTCTCGACGCACTTGTAGAAGTAGCCGTTCGTGTAGCTTGCCGTCGTTGCGCCCGTGTACTGTATGATTGCGCCGCTATTGCTTGCGCTTGCCGTAGGCATGGTCGTAGCTTGCATTATGTCTTGTTTCTTTGACAATAAAGACGTGATTTTATCTTTTAAATGGGATAATCCCATTAAATCTAAAAAATTATACGACATAGCACTACCTCTCTTAGCTTGCGAAAATCGTATCAATCTGTGCGTTGGTTATCGCTACCATGTCTGTTGAGCGGACGTAGCCAGAAAGGTCGATATCGGTGCTTCCGATAAGCTCCCAAGCATCGCTGTAATAGATATACTCATCATAGATGTTCTGCGTGAGTGCTGTCGTTTTCGGCACAAGGTAAATCGTCCCCGAATCTCCCGTAGCGGGGAGTGTCTGAACGACCTCAAAACTGACTCCTGTTACGCCTGCGATAGCGTCATTAATGAGGTTTGTCACCTGCGTAAGCGTCTGGAAGTTGCTGTCGTTGGTCAAATCGCTCGTCTTTTCGGGAATGCTCAAACCGTTAAGAGCCGTCTGTATCGCCGTCGAAACGTCACTGCTTGTCTGGAAACCGCTGTCATTCGTAAGCTCTGATGTCTTGCTCGGAACACTCGCCGCCGCCGCATAGAGCGCATCAAATTTTGACTTTAAATAAAGAACGCCGTTGTAATCAAGATAGTTGTAAGTAGCCATGTCGTGCTAATCCTCCTGTGATTATGAATTTCTGAAAATATTTTCTAGCTGCTCGTTTGTAATCGGTACAAGCCCCAAGTCCTCAAACGATTTGTCGCTGACGAGCGTCACCGTGTTAATGGACGGCTTGTTATCCAACTTGTTATAGTCCTTCGTGCCGCCGACCGTTTCAGCCCTCGCAAGCTGTCCCGTGACGGTCTGCTTCGGGGTAATCTTCGCTGTCACTTTCTCACTCATGCTGTCCCCCTCCTTAGTGGTTCTCTAATTCCTTGCCGACCTCAAACGATTCGTCAGCAATCACCGTGTAGTGCTTGTCCTCGGCAGTCACAAGCTCGACCTCGTAGCGATATTCGCCAAACGCCAGACCAAGCGTATCTTCAGGCACGAGCGAAATGATGACCTCTTCGTCGTAAACGTCTGCGGTCTTTTCGACCAGAATCTCGCTGTTGTCCTTCGTGGCGTACCGCTTCAGCCGGAACCACAGCGTATCGCCCTCTTGCATCTCGTAATCGCTGTCGTCAAGGTTCTTTAGGCTCACAGCTATGTCAGCCGTGTCACCTCTTGTAAGGTAAATTCGGTTATCGTCGATTATGAACATCTTTGAATTTCTCCTTTTTTAAGCATAAAAATAAGCCCTGTCTCGACCGGAAACAGAGCTTATCAATTAATGGGTTTCGGTTTTATTGCATAGGCGGGTTTATGTTAAAAGGCTTGTTCGTGTATCCTTTCGGGCAGACCCCGCACTCTTCGTTGTTCTTTATAAGTTCAGGCGGCAACTTCTCCCACACCTCGTAGATGTGATTTTCGTCGTAAGGCTCTTCGTGTACCTTGTCCATGAATTCCTTGATACCGATTGACGGGATTATACCGAACATCGAACCGCTCCCAAATTTCTCCATGCAGGCTTGCGAGTACATCTGCGAGAACATATCCTCGGTCACATCTTCCTCAATCTTCTTGTAGCAGGCATGGTAAAACTTCTTGACGTATTCCCAGTTCTGTTCAGCAAATACATCTTTTCTGGCAACCGTCTCGCAGTAATAGAAATAAAGGTTGAGCATGACTGAAACCGTCCACTGCGCTATCGCTTCGTTGAACGGGCGGGATTTCTTCGCCTCTTTGATGGCGTAAATCATATTGTCAGTCCAACCGCATAAGCATTGGTCATAGGCGTATTGCCCGTCGTTTATCCTCGTTATGCTGTCCTGTTTGTTGTGCCAGTAGTAAACGCACTCTTGAATAAATCGTATCTGTTCGTTGGGATTAGAACATAACAGCCGCACCCACGTATTGAAGCCTGTGTCCTCGTTTGCTCGTGTCTCATTGAAATGAATCTTGTACTTTTCGATGAAGTCACGCCGATAGAGCTTCCCAAACATCCAGACCATATCATTTGTATGCGGAACCATATGTTGTAAATCGTCCCCAAGCTGTAGGAACGTTCCAGAGCATACCTTAATAACTTCGCTTGCTTCTAATCCCTCTCTAAGCGTTTCAAGGGCAATTGCCCCACAGAACGTATCGTCTGCGTCAATGCAAGTGAAATACTCGTTATGCGTGTTGTCAATCCCGTATTGTCTTGCGACACCTGGACCGCCGTTTTTCTTCAGTTTGATTTCTTGAATCGTCATGTACGGCTCAAACATCTTCACAAACTTTTTGTAGTCGCCATTCGGACAGCAATCATTTACGATTGTGACCTCTAAATCCTCACGGATTGTCTGCTCGGCTATGCTCGATAGCGTCCTTAGAATTGTTTCCTGCGCCTTGTATGCGGGGATAATTACGTCAATTTTTGCCATTTACTTTCTCTCCTTTGGTTGTTTAATTAATGATTATTATAAATGAAAATATTTAAACCTGCATAACCATATTTCGCTCCATTATAACGATATCCATTTGTTAAATTCTCCCATGTTTGCCTAGTTGTTTCATTTGCTAATAATACAGTATTTATTAAATTTATAGAACTTGCTTTGTCAGTTAATATTTGTATTCTATGACCAGATAATGAATACCCGCCAAATGCCCTGTAAAACTGATTAGAAGCAACATTTTTTACAAAAACATCGTAAATAGTTGCTTGTCTATTTGCAAACATATAGTGACAATTTGTAGCACTATTAGGAATATTTATTTGCTCTATTCTTCTACCATAACTATTTGCAAACATATAAGAGCAATCTTGAACACCCTCTTGTATCAAAAAGATATAGTTAGCACTTGTGTTTGAAGGATTATATAAATATGCATCATGAAATAAATTCGAACAATTATAATAATAACTTGGTATAGTAATATTATGGCTCCAAAAAATAGCACAATGAGAAAACATACCATCAACATTTGTTACATGTGTTGGCATTGAATTATAATAACGTGTTCCCCATGCAAACATATAACTTGCATCAGCAACAGAACTAGGAATTGTCACAGGTTGATTAAAATTCACAGCAGTGTTAAACATTCGACTTGTATTTGTTACAGAACTAGGAATTGTCACAGGTTGATTAAAATTAGAAGCCAATTCAAACATGCCTGCACAATTTTTTATTCCATATGCCAAACTTACTGATGAATTAAAATTAACACATTCTCGTAACAAATAAGAACAATCCGCAATTCCCGGAACAGAAAGACTTTTATTAAACGAATGACATGAAGTCAACATACCAGCCGCATTAGTTACGTTATTACCCCAAAAAATAACATCTTGATTAAAAGCAAAACAACGAGACAAAGAACAATAACAATTTGTAACATTTTCAGTTATATAAAATCTACTATTATTAAAATGCCAACAGTCATAAAACATATAAGCCATATTATTAGTCTTTAAAGACGTATAATACGTTATTCCACTATTTAAATTAGTACAAAATTGAAACATTCCATAACAATTTGTAACATTATTCGGTATTGTCACGGATTGATTGAACTGTGTACAGTTAAAAAACATTTCATAGCAATTCGTTGAATTCTGTGGAATTGTCGTAGGCTGATTGTAAATAGTACAATTATAAAACATATTTACCGTATTATTTACATTGCTTCCCATTGTCACATAACTATTGAAATTTGAAGCGTCCTCAAACATGGATATACAATTTCTGACGGAATACGGAATCGTTACGGCCTGATTATAAACGTAACATCCTTTAAACATATTCTGTGCGTACCATACCGTACTTTCAATCGTCACAGGTCTGTTAAAATATGACCTTGCGCCGTAAAAGTTGACATAATTCAGCGCAACGTTAGTCTTTAAGTTGTAGCTTGAATTCTGGCTGACGATGTACCATGCGTCGCTTGTCATGGGACGAATCCAACCGTTAAAAGAGCTTGACAAGCCCATATTACCGTAAAGGTTGCGATTGCTATAGAAAGACATAACATTCCCGTACTTCGTCATATTCAGACCGCCGAAAATATAGCTCAAAGCAGGATAAGACGGAACCGTAACCGCCCTATTGAAATTGTTCAGCCATCCGAAGTTTTGCAGGCTTGCGTTGCTTGAATTCGGTATCGTTATCGAATTGTTGAAGCTGTTCGCATAATGAAGCGCATAATACGTGTTCTTTATGTTGCTCGGAAAGCTGATAGACTGATTGAAGTTGTTGGCATATTGGAACATATACGCCGCATAGTTAAGGTTTGCCGGAAGCGTCGTAGGCTGATTGTAATTCAAGCAATAGTTGAACATACCCGCCGCATTCGTCACGGACACAGGGAGCGACACCGAACGATTGAACCTCAAATCGTAGTTAAACATATAGCCCAAGTGCTGCACGCCGTTACTGATAGTAACGGCACTGTTCATGTTCTGGCAATTTGCAAACATCCCGTAGGCATTCGTCACCGATGAAGGGAGAGACACCGCCTGATTGAAATTCCAACAATTATTGAACATCGAATACGTGTTCGTTACACTGCTCGGTATCGTTGTCGCAACGTTATACTTCCGACAATTCATGAGTGTACCCGCAAGGTTCGTCACACTGCTCGGAAATGTAATCGCTACGTTATAATTATTGCAGTTTGAGAACACATACGACATATCCGTTACGGTGTTCGGAAACGTCATGTTCCTGTTGAGGTTGAGCGAATCTCTGACACTTACCTTCGTCGCTCCATAAGGGAAATCAACACTGCCGTTCCAATTATTGCCATGAATCCAGAACGAGCTATTGCCCATAGCCGCATAGTTGTTGTTCGTGTCGAATTTGATATTGACGTTTGTAGCTTTTTCAGCGAAGTTAACTTCCATTGTTTATTTCTCCATTAAAAAAAGCAGTCCGCAGACTGCCGTTTCTAAAATGCTATGCTTGCGTTGCCTAATGTTGTCGGGATTATCAGTGTCTCCACATTGTCTTTGACTATCTCGTTTGTCTTTAGCCCCGTGACCGTGTATCGGTTGTTGCTCTCCGTGTATATCAGATACCCTAGCAGTAGGCTTCCTGTCTTACTGGAATTCTTTAATGTTACGGAAGCACTCTCGATCCTGTTTAGCTCCGTAAAATTGATGAACGGGCTATTGACGTAGAACGTTTTTCTTGTGCCGAAATCCTGGTTGTATGCTGTCGCAAGCATTTCAAGCCATGTCTCCATTGTGTTGAAATCATCCACGTTGAATACATCAGCGTAGCTCGTCATATCCGCTATCGGAACTACCGTACCGCTATACTTCACATAGGCATCGTCTTGCAAAAAGTATATGAGGTTATTCTTTATGCGGTTGAAGTCACTGATGTTGAACCTGTCCGTTGCTATCCAAGTTGTTTTTGGTGTCGTCCACGCCATATATCATCACCTCGCATTTTTTAAAGAGCTTAAATCCCAGTACCACATCTTATGCTCGTTGTTTATATAATTAAGTGCAGAAGGCTTTATAGCTGTGCCAATGATATTGCTTATCTGCGCGTCTGTCGGTAGGCTTGTGGCCGTATATGTAAAATCAGGTGCCTCATCCTGATTCGTTCCAACTGCGCTCACTATAGCCCAACCGTCCCTTGTTACGCTCCCGTCACTGCGCCAGTAAACCCAAAACTTAAAGGCGGGAACAAATATCTGTTTGCCGCCCATAGCACTAACCGCGCCGCCGATATTTGCTGTACGCTTATAGCTCTGCACGTTTTCGTCGGGCTGATAATAGATAATCACGTAATCATAGCTTGCTGATTCAGTAATGGATGTATCAGAAAACGTTATCAGTACACCATTCGCCAAAATGACGGGCGGTTTCTCTTTATACGTATTTTTGTAATTTCTTGCTTGAAGCGTTCCAGACCATCCGCCATTAAAGGACAACTCATTTTGATACGCTCGGACAAGTGACATATTATCTTTTTTTAATTCCAACCAAAATAGATCATTTGCATCAACCCTTGGGTCTCCCCGCCACGGTATCTGATACGTCACATCGCCGTTGTAATAATCTCCTAACCAATCAGCGATATCTTGTGCCATAGCCGTATCTGATACGAGTGGATTGTTCCACGTAACGATATCACCACTTGCATGATAAGAATTTGTCGTTTCTGAATCTGAAACAACGTATTCGTAGCCATTTATAGTATATTGGACGGTCACAGACGCTCCTACTGTCCCACCACTCGGATAGAAATATATCCTTGCATAATGTGCGCCGCTTGTCGATATGCCATAAGATATTGATGATGAGCCAGAATAAGTATTTACTGTCAGGCGATATCCGTAGGACGCATTTGAAAATTCGATTTCTTTATATGTATATGAACCAAGCGGGACGGTTATCGTCTCCGATTTTAGGCTCTTTATTGTTTCTGTACTGTTTGAGTAAGTTTGTCTTGATACCGCTATTGCCTGCACTCTATTATGCCGCGTCGCTGTCGGGCTTGCGGTTAATTGATAATCCCTCGTTATCGTGTAATCCGTCGAGTCCCCGAACTTGATATTGTCGATAAAGACTCGACTATTTGGATAACCTTTCGTGAATTCGATCCGCAACTCATTGAAGCTGACCGACTGCTCGTTTGAAGTCCAAACAAGCCCCGTATTCCCCGTCACCGTCTTTTGATCGACCTGTGAACCGTTGTTATAGTAGGTCAACGTAAAATTTCTCGGAGCCGTGTTCCTAAAGTAAATTCCAAGCCCGTAATAGACAAATTCCGTTTCAAGCGAAATCGTAACAACCGGATTTATCGAAAAAGTCCCATCCGACGCCGATACTTGCTGACTGATAAAACCCGTAGCCAAATAAGAGTTGTCCGACGGTAAAAAATGAAGCGTCCCGTTTACTATCGAAAAATTCTGACTGGCGTTAGCGTAGCCCTCTTTTTCTTCACCATTCACAATAGCCCCTACGTGACTATAAGCCGTTTCACCAGTTGATGTTGTTGCCGTTGCGTCCGGTATGAAATTACCCGCTATATGTATCCTATCTTCACGGTCGATATATAAACAGCACCGACCAGCATTAGCGATTATCTGCAAGCATTCACTATGCTTGGCGATAGGGAGTGGATTATAGACAACTATCTTTTTCAGATATTCGTCGATGAAATATTCTGATTCGTCCGTGATCCCTGCGTCATTTAATACAGCCAATGCCAAGTTGTAAAGCGTTATCCCATATGTGTATATCTGCCCTTTGATATAATTGCTGTTCAACAGATAATCAAATTTATCGACCGCTGTAAATTTTACGTCTGTATCAGTCGCGCTCCATGTCTTTAGGTGAGCGATCTGTGCAGGTAGCCATTCGATATTCTCACCCGTTCCGTCAACATCGTACCCGAATTGTACCGTAACCTCTTGCCCGACTTCCATGTAGGAAAGTGCCGATTCTGGGTTATCGGGATTGTAGTATTGGTCTTGGTTATCAATAGTGATTGACATATCCATTGACGGTAAGCTGTCACATATCGGGCTGACATATTCCTTGCTGGAATAATTGATAACTTCATTGTTCGTGAACGTATTCGCAATCCCGCATGTGAAGTTTAATATCCGAAGCCTGCCTTGCCCGTTTACCATAGCAAGCGGTGTTATCTTTATGTAGCTCGTTCCGTCGAATGTATCCTCGGTCGAGAAATACTGCGAATCGTTATCATACGTTTTTGTGCCTGCGTCTGTCTCGATCGTAAACCTTGTCGGATACGACTCGCTGAAATCAATCGTAAAACCCTTAATGTCCAGATCAGTTACACTTCCGAAGCGGATTATCAGACTACCGACCAAACCGCTTGATACGGCTCCTTGATTGTAATATGTACTGCTCGTCCCTTGTATCGGAGCGAAGTACATCGTACCGTCAACCTTACTGAAATTTTGCTCTGGCGTGGCGTACATCTGCGTGACCTGTTCGCCGGAAAATACCTTCCCGTCCGAAAAGTAATACAGACCGCTTGAATCGACCGCCGCTGACTCCTGCGCCAACTGATTGACTACGCCAAGCGATACCTTGATATAGCCGTTGTTGCGGTACATGCTATGTTCGATTGAATCCCTATATGCTTGGCTTGCACTCTGCATCTCTCGTTACCACCCTGCGTCTATCAGATTGACTTTACAGCTCTCATACTGTGTGACTTCATGTGTGTCTGAATCTACAAACAATGGTTTGCTCGTTATGTCCCCGTGATACATCGTTATCGTTATCGGCTCTCCTGTCCGAATATCTATGAAAGTTACTGGCACATAGAACGGCTCAAGGGCTTGGAGTATCCGTTGCCATTCTTTTTGTTTAAGTCCAATCCACTCCAAAGCATCAAACTTATAAAGGTCACGTCCAACCCGCTGACCGATGACTGCATTATTTACGTTACGTCCGGCGTTCACCGTCGTGCTTATGACGTATTGGAACCCGACGTGCGGACACGGAAAATCGTACCCGTTCACATTTAAAAATGAGGATAGTGCCATCTATCTTTCCTCCATCGAAAAAGCACCCTCCAGGGAGAGTGCTGTGATATCTATGTTATTCAAAGGGCAAATCTTCTTTAAATGGTACATCATAATAGCTATCTTCTAACTCTGCTCTGAGCCAACATAAGGTATTGTATGATGAAAACACTTTCATTTCATGCCCTCTATAGTTCTTTTGAAAAAACAACTCTGCGTATTCTTTCACAGTATTTACGTCGATAATATTATCGAAAAACTTAAATAAATCATTTATGACACCTTGCAATGTTTCTTCTTTATACCACGGATGCCGTTTATTGATAAAATATCTATAATCATTATAGTAGTTCTTAAATATCCTCAATAATACATTGTAAGAATTGTCACCACTATAATTCTTAGATATATTTCTAAGCATCTTAGGTAACTGCTTATTAATGTAATCTGAATAAGCTTGTTCGCTTTCCCATTTCCATTCGATATCATAAAGAACAACAGGCTCTTGCGTACCGTCCGACCAGGCGGTGCGCTCTATATTATCTTTATTATTGTATTCTTTAGATATATTCTTGTAATATGTATTCTTATATAATGTATTCTTTTCTCCCTCGTTTTCAAGGGTAGGTATATCCTCATTTTTAAGGGTAGGTCTATCCTCATTTTCGGGGGTACCCTCTCCTTGTTTGTGAGGGGAGGTATTATTGGAATAAAATCTATCGTCAACTACCTTTAGAATACGTTTATCAACTTCCTTTTTTCCTTTCTTATATGTTAATTCGGAAGTTATATATCCTTTTTTTCTTAATTCGGATATTATTGTTTCTACTCTTTTTTTGGATAAACCTAAAAAATCAGCAAAATGCTGATTATTAGCGTAACATTCACCACATTTAGATAGGCTGTCTATTTCAATCAATAGTATTTTTTCGTTCCAACTTAATTCTTTATTTAAATATAACTCTTTTGGAATCCAAATACCCTTAAAATCTCGACTCTCCGAAATGATTACTTCTTTATTCATATCCACCGCCTCCCTGTGAACTGCCTTATTATAATAAAGCGGGGAAACAACTAAGGCTTGTTGTGTTCGGGAGCTACCCTATCCCCGCCAAATTACCTTATTCAGTTTTCATCGACTACGTAAAGTGTCGAAAAATTCTTCTTGCGTACTCTCTGCATTAAAGCAATAAAAAAGCGCCCTCCGGAGAGAACGCCTTGTGGTTTTACGTATTTATGTTATTATTATTACGTTGCTGTCCTCCACCAAGAAAGGAGGTGAAGTCATGCAATCAATATTACTATCTTTTTTGATGTCTGTTTTGGCTGGCATAGTCGCAAATTATGTTAGCGCTAAAATAAGCAGACGAAACAGCAACAAAGACAAAGAGGATTAAGCCGCCTCTATAAAGAATGGAATAGAAAAACCCAAGGAGTCGCATTCCTTGGGCTTTTCGTTGTCATGCAATATTACTATCTTTTAGGTTCCAATAAGATGTTCATTATTGGTTCTCCTTCAGGCATTTATAATACATTGTTTTGCCAAAATTGTCAACATTGATAAAAGAAAATGACCGCCTCACCCTAACCAAGTAAGCGGTCAAATTCTTTGACTATTTCTTTTTTTTTGGGGCTTAACCGTCACTCGGTAGCCCTTTTGTTTAGCCAGAGAGTCGCTTTCTCTGGCTTTTGTTGCCAACCCATCTACTAGAAATAGGAAGGAGGGTTGTTATGCTTGTGTTACTATCATTTGCCTAAACGATACAATCCTCAACATCATTTGTCAAAAAGAAAAAGAGTCGCAAGCACAATCTTTACGACCCTTTTCTTACAAGATATTGATTAGGTGTTCCGCAACCCCATATAGGTTGCTAGGTACATTATATTATTAAGTTGCTTATTATTATACGCTAGGTATTTTCCTATATCAACCCTAACTTATCGTCGCCATTGAATACCCGTTCCGTGCAGACCTGCTGTTAAGCTGCGATACCATTGACCTACCATCTAACTCTACGTTGAAATTCTTGTCGGCTATGACTTGCAACAGGCTGATTGCTTGGTTTAAGAGCGTCTGTTCTGCAATACCGGATTCGTACACTTGGTCACGGATGCCTGTGATCTCTTCGCCACCTGCAACCGCTGACTTGCCGCCTACAGTCCCCAAAATCTCCGGAATGCCGTTCTCGCCTGCCGCAAATAAACTGTAACTGCTTGGTGAACCAAGAAAACCACCATTTGCATAAGTCTGTATACGGGGCAAAGATACCTTCGGTATTAAATCAACGCCGCTCCAATCTTTCCCTGCGATAGACGCCGCTTTATCAACAAGCCAATTAAATCCTTCAAAGAAACCGTTGATACCGCCGATTATCCCGTTTATAGCACCCTCTACAATGCTTATAATACCATTAAATGCCGTTGCCGCTCCTTTCTTTATTCCTGACCAGATACCGTCAAATATCTTTACGATTGTATCTTTAATCGGAGTGAATATTGCAACAATAGGCTGTACAACATTTTTATCAAACCATGTCGAAGCAGCTTCCCAAACAATCTTTACGTTTTTCCATAACTCTTCAAACGATTTCTTGACGTTATCTTTAACAGTATTGAAAACTTTGGCTACGGGTTTTCCAACATGTTCATCAAACCATGATGAAACAACGATCCATGCGGCTTGAACGAGAATCTTTAAACCTTCCCATACCTGACCCGCTCTTTTCTTAAAACCTTCAAAGATAGAAACAATAGGCTCAATAACGTGTTCGCTGAACCACCCTGATACTGTCCCCCAGATATCCTTTATTCCTTCCCACAATCCAGAAAAGAAACCCGCTACTGGCTGTATAACATGTTCATTTATCCACCCGCCTATCTCGCCTAGCCATGCTTTTATTTCGTCCCAATGGTCGTGTATTGCTATCGCTAATTGAGAAACAGCAAAGACAATTCCTGCGACAACTGCGGTCACTAAAGCTGGAGCGCCAAGCAATACCGCCCCGATACCTGCAAGTGCAATTCCTAAACCCTCTAAAATTGTTTTTATCAAGTTCCAACCATTCTTCCACATATCAACAAAGCTTGATACGGATAATGTTAAGCCACCAATGACTAAACCTATGCTTCCCAATTTTGCGGCTATTTGCCCAAAGCCTTCAAGATTAGCCCCTTTAAATGCTGATATTGTGGTTAAAAATCTCATAAAATTAGAGAAACCTTCTCCAATAAACGAAGTAAATTTAAAGCCTATAATCGCCCCAGCTAGTCCACCTAAAATCCCTTCAATATCTTCAACAGTTAAACCGTCAAGCCATTCTTTTACTTTATCAAGGAAATTGCCAAACGCTTCACTACCAACAAAATTTATCACCGCATCGGCAACTTTCAGTATCCCGTCACCAAGAGCCGTTAACACCTTTTCAACTAATTCAGCATCAATCAGTCCCATTATCTTAGCGATATTTTCCATGAAGGAAGTAAACGCCTCTGTTCCTGTGATTTCTGCAAGTGCGGTTCCAAGATTTCCTAAAGCATTCACAACGCCCGTGTGTATGTTTTCAGCTAACTGCTCAAAGGCTTTCTCAACAGGTTCCATATCAGACCGCATCTTGCTCCAATCAAAAGCATCTGCGATACTTGCTATTGTTTCGTTTAAGTGCGGTATGCCGTCCTCAATCATCCAATTAACATATTTGAGAACAACATTTTGCATCAAATCCTCAAACACGCCACCAATGAAATCAGCAAACGGTTTTAAACTTTCTAACAAGCCATTGAATGAATTGAGCATAGGTCTGAAATCAATAGATTTCGACCAACTCTTCATATATTTAGTAACATTCCTTACATGGTCGATAAGAATACCGACGATATCCCGCATATTCTCAAAGATATGCAAGCCGACGTTGTTTTCTTCCCACGCTTCACGGAAGTTTTTTGCAAGGTTGCCTATCGTGTACTCGATGTCACCGATAATGCCAAGAATATTTTCAAAAATCCGTACCGTAGCGTCTTCTTGCCACATAGTAAGAAAATCCTGTCCGATTGCCGCCGCAAGTCTGGACAGCTCACCCGTCATGTATCGGAAACCCGATATCACATAATCACCTGCGTTATCCCATGCCTTTTTCAGCGGGTCAAACAACTGTTCAAAGATTTTCTTAACCTTTTCGGCAAAATCTTGAATTTTATTTAAAACAGGCGCTTCTTCCCATTCGTAAGCATCACCCGCCGCACCACTCGCAGAATCGCTACTGTTTGGATTGTTTATATTTAATTCATCAATTCCAAGCACAAGGTCTTTCTGCGCTTTGTTCGCTTTGTTGACAGACTCCGCATAATCTGTCACAACTTTCTTTGCCTTGACGTAAACATTCTGTCCGGTCAACGCCGCAAAAAATTGATTGATAACCGTGATTGCCGATACCATTTTCTCAACCAGCGCATCAATCATCGGGGCTATTGCATTTACAAGCGGTGAGAACGCCGCAACGATATTAGCTCCCGCATACCTCGCACTTGATGTCATGTCGGACATAGCCGCATTGAATTTCTGTCCGGTCACGCCTGCAAAATTCGCAAGTGAACCCATAGCATCGTTTATGGTCTGCAATACAGCGTACAACGCCCTACGCATAACCATCTTGCTAAAGGAATGTACTAAGTTGTTCCATTTGTACTGTATCTTTTTAGCCGCACTCTCGACCGTACTCCCAAGTTTCTTAAAGATATTGCCGATATTGCCAAGCTTCTCTTTGTACTCCGCTACAACGTGTCTAAGCGGTGCATATAACGCAACGAGTACGTTTGACATCTTCCCGCTCAACCCGTCGAGTGTACTTGAAAACTTCCCTATCGTCTTGCTTAGTGTCGCAAAGGATACTGTTGCGGTTAAGGCTTTTGCGGATACGTCTTCGCCGCCAGTCGTAGGCATTTCGGAAGCAGGAGCTACATCTGTCTGTGCAATCTCTTTCTCGATTGCTAACAATTCCTCTAATTTATTCTTGGTAATATCTAATTTTGCATTAGCTGAACCGATTTTATATTCATAATCAGTCCAACCTTTTGACATCCGGTCTACCTTGCCAGTATCAATATCTTTCTGGAAACTTTCATAAAGCTTCGCAATATTCTTCTCTAATGTCGGGATAGCTTTTTCAAGGTCTTTTATTGTATCAGGAACCTTGAAGTTTTTCTTAATATTTTCATAAGCCTTTGCCCATACATCACTAACTTTTTTAGCATCTTGGTCAAGATTTTTTGTAAATTGGTCAGATGCTACAAACTTATCATTATTACTTAATGTCCTTTCAAGTGCCTTGCTAGTCTCTTCTATCTTCGTATTGACAGCCGCAATCTTATACTGATAATCTTCCCAACGCTTAGAACCTTCTTCAATCCTTTCGAGGTCAAATGCTTGTTGCATACTTTCCTTGACAGAGCTTAACTTTGAAAGTAAAGAGGTTAACGCACTCTCTGAATTTTTTATCGTTTCTGGGATTAAGAAATTTTCAAGTACGTTTGCTTGCGCTTTTTCTTTTATTTCGCCTAATCTGTCAGATAATGATTTAGATGATTCCGCAGCTTCTTTGAGCCTTGGAGACGGATCATCTGTTTGTACGGACTTACTGAATTCATTTGTTGACTCTGCCGCTTTTTTTGCATTATCAGCGACAGCATTGTAAGCCTTTGAAAGTCTTTCTATTGTATCAGGGCTGTCATTCGCACCTTTAACAGTCATGTTTTGCACATCTGACGGCAAACCAGATTGAGTATCTTCTTTTTTCGGCATTGACGCTTTAGACGCCTCTAACCTAGCTTTTGACAGCTCATGCGTCTTGGCAATTACCTTCTCGATTTCATATAAAAGGTTTCTATATCCTTTCGTATCAGGTTCGATACCACTGTTTGTCGTAATCGCCTTATTCTGTTTTTCCAATAAGTTTTCATACGTCTTACTGGTTTTTTCAAGTTCTTTATTGATTTCAGGCAGAGTATTCGGGATTTTGAAATCAGAGAACAGACCTTTAAGTGATTTTTTATAATCTTCTAATCCTTTCGGGTCAACCTTCGTTGCTTTCTTTAAATCCTCTGATACTTTGCTGACGTTTACTTGTTTAGACAGAGATTTCCCTACATTCTGCGCTTTTGAATTGACCTCGCCTAATGCTTTAGCAATATCCTTAAACTCTTTAGCGTTGAATCCACCTGCCATTTCCTGTTTGAGATTCTTGAACGACCCCACAAGCCGCCCTATCTCTTTTGACGCTAACCTTGTAGTAGGTGTTATCTCACTAAGCGACCGAAGCGACTGCTTTAAGCCGTCCGCATTAAAACCACTACCAATCTCTTTTTTTAGCTTTTTCAACGACGCGGTAAGTTTATTTAAAGACTGTACCGCTGTTTGCGAATTCGACGATATTTCAATGCTTAAGCTATCAATGTTCTGCTCTGCCATAACTTCACCTATAAAGAAAAAGTCAGCCAAGCTGTGACCCTCGACCGACCTACGTTTTATTTATCATGTGTCGCTTCAAACGACCTCTGCATATCTTCCAACTGTCCGAATAGCTTGTTACGCCAATACTCTTTTTCCTCTTCCGGCATCTCAATCAAACCTGCGTTGATTTTGTTCATGCGGTCAATCACATGGAACGGTGCTTCCAGATATTCTTCCGGTTGCATGTTCTTTTGTCGGAACGCATTATAAAGAGCCGTCATAACAGCTATGTAATTGTAACAACCTTGCCGCCACAACTCGTAATCTTTGCGCTTCTCTCGCTCTTCAAAAGCCTTGTCATACGCCCGTAATTCCCTCGGTGTAGAATGAAAAAACTCTTGCACCGTAAGCCCTATTTCAAGGTAATGTGGCAACCATTCATCCCATATTATTTCCTTGTAGCTTTTGCGCTTACTTTCTTTGCGGGTTTCGGCTGTTCGTCCTCGGCCTGGCTTGCTCTCTCCATCAGTTCTTCCAGACCTATCAGCTTGAAAAAACCGTCTTCACTCATCGCTTCGATAAGAGTGTTGAGCAGACTAAACCAATTTCCTTTTTCATTATCCTGATTCTCTAACAGGTATGTCTTCGCCAGATTTCTGGCATCTGTCATTGATTTGATTTCGTCGCTGTGATTTTCAAGCAACCCGCCATACAACGCCGCTAACGCCGTGGTCGATACGTTTGAGATTGATTCTGAAACGCTCTTCCGCAGATCGTCGCTATCGCTTGCCTGATATGACAGCACCATGAAATCCGTCACCTTAGAAACGCACTCTTCACAAAGTGACGCCTCTACTGAAAATCTAAGGGTATAATCCCTGTCGCCTATCGTCAGTTTCATTCTTCTTCTCCTTGTTTATTTCAAAAAACAGGGGCAGCCGCTCTGACCGCCCCAAACTCGATATTCAATTTTTATGCGCTTGCCGCTACAGGCTCGATTGCCGTATCCTGACCTTTATACTCCGAAATCGAGAAGCCTAACTGTATCGTCTGTAAGGCGTTCTGCTCAAAAGCAGGCATCGGAAGCTTCTGTGGGGGCTGTGCTACGATGAAAAAGGCACGGTTATTGTTCGGTGACCAAACTTCAAACCATGTATTAAACGGTCCGTTTGTATCGTCTGCCTGCCCTGCGTTATAAGCCGCAATCATAGCTTCAAGCTGTCCGAATACTTCCTGCGT
>ERZ842401.764-NODE-764-length-47407-cov-23.031720_pt1 | contig 47407 bp, 38 predicted proteins | sample MGYA00521270_ERZ842401 | MGnify/ENA primary metagenome ERZ842401 (study PRJEB31892, sample SAMEA3878208) | bioreactor metagenome | biome: Moose rumen | place: Sweden | collected 2011-10 | study: EMG produced TPA metagenomics assembly of the PRJEB12797 data set... | reverse complement strand
GGAGGCGCGCAGAATGGGCATTCCCGTAGACCCGCCCGACGTGAATAAAAGCGATTCTGATTTTGATGTAATAAACGGGCATATTCTCTTTGGCTTCCGCGGCATTAACGGTATGGGCACGGCGGCGGCGGAAACGATTATCAATGAACGGAACGCAAACGGCGAATACAAGAGTTTCATTGATTTTTTGGAGCGCGTCAACGGACCGACGATTAACAAAAAAGCGATTGAAGGCTTAATCAAAACGGGCGCGTTCGATTCTCTGGGGCAAAATCGCCCGACGCTGATGCAAAACCTTGAGAGTGCAATGCGCTACATCGAGGCGAAAAAAGCGGGCGAAAATCTGGGACAAGTCGATTTGTTTGAGGAATCGGGCGAAAAGAGCTTTGAGGAATTCAAATTTGAGGAAGCTGATGATTGGGAAAAAATGGAGAAACTCAACATCGAAAAGGAATTCATCGGCTGTTACGTTTCTGGGCATCCGCTCGACGACTATCGCGACGTTATCGAAAAGCGTTCAACGTGCAATTCGACGACGATAGCGCGCTGTGCAAAGCAGGCGGCGGCGGAAATTGCGGCGAAAGCGGGGAGTAAAGCCCGCGGCGCAAAATCGAGCGACACGCTGTACACGGCAATCGGTATGATTAAGGATTTGAAGCCGTACACCACCAAAAAAGGCTCGGAAATGGCGTGGGCGAGTCTGTACGATTTCAATGACAAAATCGAAATCACGTTTTTTCCGTCCGTGTGGGAAAAATGCAAATCGCTCATCGTCAACGACGGCGTGTATGCGCTCAAAGGCAAAGTTGACCCGCCGAACGAGCGAAACGAGCACCCGTCATTTCTTGTGGAAGAAGTTTTGGACATCAACAATCTCAAGGAAACGAGCGTGAGAGAAATTCACATTCAGCTCGAGAACAAGATTGAAACAGCACGCGATGTTGAACCGATAAAAAATATTTTATTTGATTCTACCGGTGCGGCTTCGATATATTTTCATATAGATACTGATGCGGGAAGTTACATTGTGCAGGCAAATCAGCAAATGAAAGCACCTGCGTCGGACGAATTTTTGAATAAATTGCGCGACCTGCCGCTTGTAAGCGAAGTCTGGACCGCATAAGGAGCGATTATGTATGCTATTGGGCTTTTTTTGTCGGGGGTAATCTCGATATACACCCTTTTATGCTTTGTGAGGATTTTTATTACGTGGATTCCAAATATGCAATACACCGCATTCGGACGGTTCTTGTCGAGTATGTGCGACCCGTATTTGAATCTGTTTCGCCGCATTCCGTTTTTGCGGGCAGGGGCAATCGACTTTTCGCCGACCCTTGCACTGTTGTCGCTGGCGGCGCTTTCCACCATTGTTTCCAGCATTATGAGCGTGGGGCGGATTACGATTTCGGGCATATTGGTAATGATTGTGTCGCTGGTGTGGGGGTGCGTGCAGTCGATTTTGGGTTTTTTGATTTTGATTCTGGTCATTCGCCTTATCGCCTTGCTCATCTCGCGGAATTACTCAAGCCCGTTTTGGGATATTCTTGACCGCACGATGACGCCGTTTATCTACCGCATTGCAGGCACTTTTTCGCGCACGACCTTGCCGTTCAAAACCGCGATAATCATCAGCCTTGTGATGTTGGTGCTCTTGACGGCGGGCGGCAATGTGGTTGTCAATCTCTTGGTGAACGTATTGCGCCAAATCCCGCTGTAATTGCACAAAAAAATCCCGTGAAAAATAGCTCACGGGATTTTTTGTTTTAGGGCATTTGCAAAGACAAATCAGTAACTTTCAAGAAGCGGGGCGTTTTCGCCGACGAACGTTTTTGCAATATTGTTGTGCGCAGAATACCAAATGATTTGGCGCTTTTCGTATGCCTCGCGGATTAAATCGTCTATTTCCAGCTCCTGATAAATCTTCTCGGCTTCCTCGATGGTGCCGCGCAAAATCGGGTGTTTCGGGCTGAAAAGCACACAGCAATCCTCGTACGGCAGAATCGACGTTTCAAATGTGCCGATTTCCTCCGCCGTTGCGACGATTTCCTCTTTGTCCATTCCCACCAGCGGGCGAAGGAGCGGCAGAGACGCAAAATGCTCCGTAACGCTCATATTCTCGATGGTCTGACTCGCCACCTGCCCCAGACTCTCGCCCGTGATAATGCACTGCGCCCCAATGCGCGCGGCGAGCAGATTCGCCGCCTTCATCATACACACGCGGAGCATCAGCGTCGTCCACGCCACAGGGGATTTTTGCTTAATGCGCATTTGCACGTCGGTAAACGGAATCACATTCAGGTGCGTATCGACCCCGAAATCTCCCAGCGTCTTTGCGAGCGTCTCGACCTTCTGCTGAGCCTCCACGCTCGTGTATGGATACGAATGAAAATACACGCACTCCACCCGCATACCGCGCCGCATCATTCGGTAGCCTGCTACGGGGCTATCAATCCCGCCCGACAACAGCAGCAGCCCTTTGCCGCTCACCCCCACAGGAAGCCCGCGCCGCCCTTTCTCTGCGTCGGAATACACATACGCGCACTTTTCGCGCACCTCCACGTTTATCGTCACATCGGGCTTGTGCACATCGACCGCCAGCAGCCCGCCGTCAAAAATCGGAGAGGCTGCCTCGCAATTTATCTGGTAGGAATTGAGCGCAAAGTTCTTGTCGCTTCGCCGCGATTCAATTTTGAACGATGAACACCCGCGCTCTTTTGCCCGCTGTGCCTCGGCGACCACGGCGGCTTTTATTGCGTCCATATTTTTTTCGACCGCCTGCGTCTTTGCCCAGCCCGTGATTCCCAGCAAATGCTTCAGCGCATATTCCACCGCCTCTGCGTATTGCTCCTCTGCGTCCACATACAGCCGCCCGCTTGCCACGCGGATTTTTATATTCGGCACCGCTCCGAGCGCGATTTTGAGGTTTGCGCCGAGCTTCTTCTCGAATTCCTTTAAGTTGCTTCCCTTGAGGGTCAGTTCCCCCACTTTTCCCAAATATGTAACAGTCATAGCCTTATTATAGCGACGACGGCGGTTTTGTAAAAGAAGGCAGTGCCGCTTTTGCATAAAATGCAATGCCGTATTGTCATTGGCGAACTTGATTCGGAATCTCTTTTTTTCAGCCGCCGATGTCCATTGAAACAAGGGGCTTAAGCCCCTTGCTGTTATGAAGAAAGATTATTCACGTCGAGGCGAGATAAAACATCAGCATATCTTTTATAACCTTTCCGCTCCATTTTTTCATCTGTAGCACGTCATTGCCCGCCTGTAGCAAGCACTGCTCTATCTGTAGAAAATGATTCTTCATTTGTAGAAAGTAATTCTCCACCTGTAGAAAGTAATTCTCCACCTGTAGAAAGTGTTGCTCCATTTGTAGAAATAGATTCTTCATCTGGAGAAGATGATTCTCTATCTGTAGAAAGCGTTTCTACACCTGTAGCAAGCATTGTCCCACCTGTAGCAAGTGTTGCTCCACCTGTAGCAAATGTTACCCCACCTGTAGCAAGCATTGCTACATCTGGAAAAAATGATTTTTCAGGTGGAGAAAGAGATTCTACTGCAAGTGTGTGGCGACAAGACCTTACCCCCGACCCCTCTCCTAGAAAGAGAGGGGAGGTTTTAGGCGCGAGGGGGTAAACGGCACGGGCGGCGGGGTGTGTTGTAAGAAAAGAAAAAATAGTATACACTGCAAACTATGAATATTGCATTGTTTTCTGACAGTTACTTGCCCACAAAAAGCGGCATTGTAACGGTTGTTATTCAGCTCAAACGTATTCTGGAAGAGTTAGGTCATAAAGTTGTTATTGTTACGGTTTCTAATCATCACGCTTTAGACGAGGATTTTGAAGAGGACGAAGATATTTTGCGGGTGAAGTCGATTCATTCGTTTGTGGGCGATGACCAATACATCGGGATTCCTATTCGGCACAAAGTGGTGGAGTTTCTGGAAAAGCACGAAGTCCGCTTGATTCACGCGCACACGGAATTTTTTATCGGGCAGATGGCGGTGATTGCGGGGAAGAAAATAGGGATTCCCGTGATTGCGACAACGCACACGATGTGGGAGGATTATTACCGCCATTATTTTACGATGGGCGCGATTGTGCCTAAGAGCGTGGTGCGGCAGATTGTGCGGCAGTTGTACAAGAAGTTTTATGCGCTCATCAATGTGAGCGAGAAGGCGAAAAACTATTTTACTCAGCCCAAAATGCTTCCCTCAAAGCCGTGCGCGGTGATTCCGAACGCGATTGATACCGAAAAGTTCATCAGCCACGAATGGACGGCGGAGGAGAAAGCGGCTCTGCGTTCTGAATATCACATTGCGCCGACGGACAAGATTATGCTGTATGTGGGGCGCGTGGTGGAAGAAAAGCGCGTGGAGGAGATGCTCGATGTGGTGATTCGCGCGGTGAGGGCAAACGATGGCGTGAAAATGCTGTTTGTGGGCGCGGGCGGTGCGCTCTACGACCTTGAGGAGCGCGTGAAAAAAGAGGGTCTGACAGACAAAATCATCTTTACGGGCTTTGTGGATTGGTTTAAGGTGTCGAGTTTGTATTCGATTGCCGATGTGTTTATCACCACGTCGCTTTCGGAGATGCATTCGATGACGATTCTGGAGGCGTTGTCGCTCGGTGTTCCCGTGGTGTGCCGCGCCGATACGAGTTTTTCCGACACGATTTTTCAGGGCGAAGACGGTTTTATGGCAGATACCGACGAGGAGATGGACGGCTACATTCAGAAAGTGCTCGGCGACTCTGCGCTTCACGACGCGATGAGCAAAAAGGCTCTGGAGGTTGCGGGGCGATTCACGTTGCGGCTGCACGGGCTTCGCACGGTGGCGTTCTATGAGGAGGTGCTCAAGCATTATCCGTATAAAATCAAGAGCGCCGATTTGGACGCGGCTGTTCAGGCGATTGAAGCGTAGTTTTAGAGCAAGAGTGTTTTCTTGTTGATACAATCTCATTTGATTAGAGAAGGCAGAGAGAAAAAAATGGAAAAGAAGGCAAAGGTAAACGCAATAGCGCGTTCTTTTTTGATTGCAAGCGCGATTTTCAGCGTTCTGCATATTACGGCGAGTTTTGATGTTTCGGTTGTGTCGTTCCCGATTTCGATTGCATACACGGCGGTTTTGTTTTTGGTGTACAAAGCATTGTTCGGCGGAAAGGCGAATCTTTTGCCGCTGTTCAAATATCTGGTGCAATACGCGCCGATTGTGCACCTTGCAAGCTACATTATTCGCCGAGTCGGTGCGCGGGGCGTGCCGTTTGCGATTGATGTGCTGTGTGTGCTGAGCTGGCTTTTTATGTTCGTGCTGAACTTTGTGATGATGAGTATGTTGAAGCCGAAGCGTCTTGAGAGCGTGGACGCGGGGTGGAAAGAGGCGTGCGACCGCATTGGCGAGAAAATTGCGAAAAACGGTGTGCTTAAAACGTTCCTGTGGGTTATGGAATGGGTGGACGCGCTGGTGCAATCGGTGTTTGCGGTGCTGTTGCTCAATATCTTTTTGGTGCAGCTCTATGTGATTCCGTCTGAGTCGATGGTGCCCGAATTTTTAATCGGCGACCGCGTTATCGTGGGAAAGCTGTTTAATGGACCGAAATTTCCGATGAGCGACATCGGTTTGCCGTATATGCGAAGCTACAAGCGAGGCGACATCGTGGTGTTCCGAAATCCGCATTACGAAAGCACGAAGATGAGCGAAATGCGCACGGTGCTTTCCAATTTTGTGTATATGATTACGCTCACGCACGTCAATTTGAACGTGGACGAAAACGGCGCACCGAAAGCCGACCCGCTGGTTAAGCGCGTAACGGGCGTTCCCGGCGAGCAGCTGGTGATGCAAGACGGTACGCTGTATCATCGCACGGCAGAGAGCGCGGATTTTACGCCCGTGGCTGACGACGCGACGTGGGCGGCGTGGAACTTGAACGAAGTGCCGAAGCGGCTTCATTCGGGGATTCAGGTGTTTCCGTTGCCGCAGAACATTTACGATATAATGCTTGATGTGGAAAAAGTGCGCCGCGAGATGTCCATTTCCGACACGCTGGGCGAGTGCATTGCGCTTTCAGAGCGGTTTTCGTCGCTTGCGGGCGATACGGCGGCTTTTGTTTCGGAAGACGAGGTGAAATCGCTGTTCCAGAAAAATGAGTTGTACGCACTTTCGATGCTTTCTAAACCGGACGCAATCGCGCGGAAATTGTTTTCGACGGCGGGCGGCGTGCAGTGGTTCGAGGAGTTTATGACCGCGTGGGCAAAGAGCGAAGCGGGGCAGGGCGCACTTAACGGCAAAACCGTCGCGGACAATCCGTATGATGAGGCGAATTTTCGCCTGAATCTGCTGGTTAAGCTCACGGTGGGCAGAAGCATTGTGCGCTGTGCGGAATTGACGGCGGCACAAGTGGCGTACAGCGATTGGAAAAACGACGAATATCTGCTTTCATACCAGTCGTTTGGCGAGGCGCTCGGCGTGTATCTGCGCATTTTGGATTCGCGCAATATGCCTGTGTTCCCCGCGAACAACGAGGACGGAAGTGCGAATTATATTCCCGAGAATTGCTATTTTATGATGGGCGATAATCGCTTTAATTCGCTCGATATGCGTCATTCCTACGAATACGAGCTGAAGTCTGTTACGCCGTATGACGAATATTCTGTGCTGTACGAAAGCAATATGGCTCCGCAGTATGTGCACCGCTCAAAAATGCTCGGCAGCGCAAGCTATCGATTCTGGCCGCTCAACCGAAAAGGTGTGCCGGGGCATACGGGGAAAATTGAATAAACGGGAGAAGAAAATGGAAAAAGTATCTTTTGAAAGCGATTATATCGAAGGCGCGCACCCTGCGATTTTGCAGCGATTGACCGAAACGAATATGGTGCAGGTCTCGGGATACGGGCACGACGAGTTTTGTGAAAGCGCGAAAGAAAAAATCCGTGTGGCGTGTGGCGTAAAAGACGCGGAGATTCAGTTTATATGCGGCGGTACGCAGACAAACCAAATTGTGATTGATTCTTTGCTCAAGGTATACGAGGGCGTGATTGCCGCAGAAACGGGGCATGTGAATTGTCACGAAGCTGGTGCAATCGAATATACGGGGCACAAGGTGCTGACCGTGCCGCAACACAACGGCAAAATTGACAGCGCGGAACTGCAATCGTTCATTGCGGATTTTTACGCGGACGAAAGCAAAGAGCATATGATTTTTCCGGGGCTTGTCTATCTTTCACACCCGACGGAATACGGCACGCTGTACACCAAAAACGAGCTTTCTGCGATTTCTGCCGTGTGCCGAAAAGCAAAAATCCCGCTATTTTTGGACGGCGCGCGCTTAGGATACGGTCTGATGAGCCGTGAAAACGACGTGTCGCTCAACGATATTGCTGAATTGTGCGATGTGTTTTATATCGGGGGCACAAAAGTCGGCGCGCTCTGCGGCGAAGCGGTCGTGTTTACCAAGCACAATATGCCTGTGCATTTTGAAAATCTGGTAAAAAAACACGGCGCGCTTTTGGCGAAAGGAAGGCTTTTGGGCGTGCAATTCGACGCGCTTTTTACCGACGATTTGTATTTTCAGATTTCGGCTCACGCGATAGAAATGGCGGAATTGCTGAAAAATGCGTTTCGCGAAAAAGGCTATCAGTTCTTTATTGATTCGCCGACGAACCAGCAGTTTATCGTTTTGGAAAACGAAAAATGCAAAGAACTGGCAAAATCCGTAGCGTTTAGCCGCTGGGAAAAGTTCGACGAACAGCACACCGTCGTTCGATTTGCGACGAGTTGGGCAACCAAAAAAGAAAACATCGAGTATCTGTCTTCTTTGCTCTAATGTGTTTTTGCTCTTCTGTCATCGCCGTGCTTGATTCGGAATCTCTATTTTGATGTCTGCTGAAACAAGGGGCTTAAGCCCCTTGTTGCCTCTGCATTGTCTTAAAAAAGATTATCGGGGTAAGGTGAGATAATGACACGCTCCGTCGAGAGCGATAAAGACACCATTTTTTTATGATACCATTTGAAGTGCCGCACTACGATACGGCACTTTTTTTGACCAGACACACCGTGAAGAAAAGAGAAAAAAAGAAAGGCGTTGCACTTTTGGGCGGCGGGAACGGCAAAAAAAAATTTTTCGCTCTGCTTTCGCGTGGATTTGATAAAAAAAAATTTTTTATGCTCTCACTCCGCGTGGATTTAGTAAAAAAAAATTTTTTTCGTTCTCGCTCCGCGTGGATTCGGTAAAAAAAAATTTTTTTCGCTCTCACTCCGCGTGGATTCGGTAAAAAAAAATTTTTTTCGCTCTCACTCCACACGGATTCGGGTAAAAAAAATTTTTTGAAAGATGCTGAAACGAGTTTGAGCATAATCAGTATTTTTTTTCAAGCATACGTTCCATCGCACCCAAAAAAATCAGTTGCCGATATTGCGGGCGTTCAGCTCCGAAAATGCTTCTTCGTACGAGCCTTCGGGGTATTCGAGGCGGAAGGAATAGCTCTCTGCTGGGTTTTCGTCGTTTTTCAGCAAAAACTCCAATATTCCGCCTGTCAAAAGTAAATCGTGCACCAGTTCGGAATTGTCAGGATTAAAAATCACCATACCGTCCCGCATAACGTCGGTGAGCACAAACTCAATGTCGTAGCTGTCTTTGACGGCGACGGAAAACTGTGTTGACCATGTGTTGACGGCGCGCTTGCCGTCCATTCCGTCAAATCGCACGGAGATTTTTTTGTTGCTCTGAACGCGCAAGACCGCTTTTACGCCCTTTGCTCCCGAAACTTCCGCGGTGTTTTTGTTTTCCAGATACTGCGCGCCGTTTTCGCCGCGGACAATCCACGCCGCATTTTCAAAATCACGCGATTTTTTTTCTTCTGCAATGCTTTTTGTGTCGCTGGCGGTGGATTCTTCCTCTTTCGGTGTCGGCTCAGTTTCGTCGGTCGGCTCTTCGTCGGTGCTCTTTGTTTCTTGCTCTGTGCTTTGCTTTTCAATCGGCTTGGGTGCTGAAACGCACGATGTAAAAAGCAGCGCAAGTGCGCAAACTGCTACGATAGATAATTTTTTCATAAATCCTCCAAAAAGATGGTTCATTTCTTTGTATTATATTTCACAAAATCCGCTCTGTCATTTTTTGCGCGCTAAAAGCGGGAAGCGCACAAAAGCGTGAGGTCGTCGAGCTGCTCGTCTTCGCGCAAGAACGTGTATTCCACATACACGGGGCTTTCAAACGCCTCGTTTTTTTGAGAGCAATAAAAATCGTAGCGATTGAAATGCTTTTGCAGGAAATCGTCGATTTTTTTGTCGCAGCGCACGGTGTCGCTTGCCGTAGCGTCGCTCGGTTTGTAGAAGCGGAACACCTTTTCCACCGAAGCGAGTGCGATGATGATGTCTTGTGCATTTCCGTCGCACGAAGAAAAATCGAACTCCAGCCGCTCGGCGTTCAGCGGATTGTGCTTTTTTTCGAGCACATACGTTCCCCGCGCTTTTACCGCCTCGATGATTGCGTGAATTCGCTCGTTTTCCATCTGCTCGTGGTCAACCGATTCGGTGTGTTCGTGCGGCGTGCCTTCGTCGGTGATTTCCTCTTCTGAAATTTCGCTGAAATCGCTGCCGCGGTATTTTCGCGTGGATTCTTCAATGCCGTCAGTGTACAAAAACAGCACGTCGTCGGCTTTGAGCTGGATTTTTTCCACTTTGAATTCGAGTTCCTGCATCAACACATCGCGCACGAATGCCGCAGACATATTTCCCGCCGCAGGATTGGGGAACATTTGGCGCACAATCATCTTTTTCTGTTCGCCGTCGTAAATGTGCACGATGTTGTCGCCCGCGTTGCACACATAGACTTCGCTCGTCTGCGTGTTGATGAGGCACAGACAAATTGCCGCGAATTTTCCCTGAAGACCGAGCGTTGCCAAAAACTCGTTAATCTGCAAAACGACTTCGCCGATTCGCGTGCCGTTTTTGGCAAAACTCCAGTTTTCAAAATATTTTCGGAAGAACGTGGCGACGACCGTCACAATCAGAGCCGCAGGAACGCCGTGACCCGAAGCGTCGCATTTGATGACCGCGAACCATTTTTTGTCGAGCATTTTGTAGTCAAAGTAATCGCCTGAAACGAGCGACGCGCCTTCGTAATAGCCAAAGAAATGCAGGTTTTCGCCCTTGAATTCCGAGATGGACATTTTGCCCTTGCCCATCGGCAAAAGCGGCAAGAACGCCTGTTGCACGGATTTTCCGTCCATCATCAGTTGTTCTTCTTCGGCGGCTTTTACCAGCCCGTGCGTCATTTCGTTGATTTTTTCGCCGAGCGAGGCAATTTCGTCGTTGGAAGAAATGGCGATGTCTTTGCCGGCGAGTTTCATTTTGTCTTTTGTGCCCGAAATCATCGCGACGTGTTTTTCCAGCTTTTTGACAGGATTGACGATGACGCTTGCCACGAGGAGCGCGCCGATTGCGCCGATGATGACCGCAATAATCGTGATGGAAAGCGAGGTGAAAATAACGGTTTTTCGGGCATTTGCAACGGAGCGGATAAGATTTGAGGTGTCAACGGTGATGAAAATAATGCCGCGGATATAATTTTGCTCGCTGCCCTGCCGATACAAAACGGGTTTGTAAAAAATATAGCGATTTTGGCTCGGGTCGATGATTTCGTCGTCATACGGCGGATAGGAACTCGTGGTGTTGCTTGAAATATCGCTGAGCATTTTGGTCAGCCGCGCGGAAAGTTGCATGGTAATCGTGGAAAGCTCGTCCATTCGCTTTTCGCTTTCGGCATCGTCGTTGAGCGCGAGTTCTGCGCCCTCCGCATTGAGTTCAGCGATGCTGTCGGCGATTGCGCCCGCCTGCTCGGTAACGATGGCGTTGAGTTCCACGAAATCAAGCGAAATCTTTTCGAGCGTTTCGTCGGTAAAGCGCGAAATGCCGTACTGAAGTTCGGAGTCGATTTTTTCGCTGATGTGCTCGTCGTTCGTTGCCCAAACGTAATCCAGATTGGTATTGCCGCCGCCAGACGGAATGCCTGAAATCGTGGCAGAAATGGCTTCGGGGAGCGCGGAAATCTGCGCAGGTAGGTTCGACAGCTCCAGAATATTTTCGAGCGGAAGATACGCTTTTACGCCGGACGAAAGGCTTTCCAAAAGCACTTCAACCCGCTCCGAAAGTCCCGAAGCCAGCGTTTTTTCTTGCGTCCGCGTCATAAAAAAGCCCAGCGGCAATGCAACGAGCAGCACCACCATAATAACGAGAATGACGGTGAACAGCACAAGTTTGAGCCTGAGACTGAAATGTTTTTTTGCGTTTGAAACCTGCTTTTTTCGTGGCATATTTTTTCCCTCTTCAATGGCAATAATATCGTTTTTCGTCCAAACCATTTCGATGATTGTCCGCTGCATTCCGCGTCCTGCCGCAATCGCCGCCAAAAATGCGAGCGCAAAAAGCAGGCAGAAAATGACGAGCGGCATATCGATTTTCTTTTTTCCGCTGTCTTCAAACGGCTTCCACAGCGGCTTGTAATCGAATTCGTTTTCAAATTTGACCGTGCCGTTTTGCTCCACATGGAACACCGTTTTGGTAAAGAAAACGCCGCGCTCCGTGTGGAACAGCCCGACGCGGTAATCGCCTTCGTCCAAATCGCGCGTGCGTATGGCAGAAATGCGGTTTGTGCTGTTGACCACGTAATCGCCGTCGGAAAGGCGCAGAATTTTGTCGTACGGCGCGCTTCCGTCGCGGTCGATGTAGATTTCGCTTATCGTGCCGTGATAGGTAAAATCGTTTCCCAAAATCGTCATAAAGATTTCGTTGAATTCGTTTTTGTCCACCTCGACCGCAGTAACGCTCGTCTGTGCTTCGTATTTGTTGAGTGCGATAAAAATATTTTCGCTTTTTCCGATGTTTCCCACGGTGTCAATCGCGGCAACCGAGAACACATAAATGCCGTTTCGCAGATTCTGATAATCAGATTTTTGCTTTTTGCCCATAAACGTCTGCGGCGGCTTTTGCGATTTGAGTTTGGACGCATTTTTTTTGAGCGCCTGCGCCAATGCTTTTTCGTCTTTTGGCTCTCCTGCAATGTACTGCAATGCCCACGTATAGCCAGCAACGTCCGTGTCGGCGGGGTTTTGCGTCCAGCGCACCGAGAATGTGTTTGATGCGGCAAAACCTGCGCCGTCGTTTTTTGGTGCGGTTACGATAGGCTTGAGGGGCGGCGTGGTGTCGCGGAAATACGAGATTGAGCCTGCGTCTGACCAGTTGCCTGCAAAATCTTGGGCGCGGGCTTTAAAATACCAAAAACCGTCCGCGGTGGCATTCGCTGTTATTTTGGTGTCGCCTGATTTTTTGGAGCGCACCGCGGGAACTTCGGCGTTTTTGTCCTGCGTAAAAATCCACGAATATCCTGCAATCCCCGAAGAATCGTCGGGCGGAATAATTTTGGCACTCGCGCGCTTGGCGGTGTATCGCCTGCCCTCGCTGAATGAAATGCCGCTTAAAACGGGGCGAGGCACGCTGTGGTCTTTTTCGAGAATATACAGATTGGATTTCCCTTTTTGACTCGCGTTTTGCTGCCACACAAACGAAAGTTCGGTGCCGTCCCCCGAAATCACAGGATACGCGAAAGATGACGACACCGACGTGCGCGAAATCACCGAGCCGTCAAAACTGCCGTTTTCGTATTCGCCGAAAAAAACGCTCTCGAATCCGCGCCGATTGTCAAACCAAACGACAGCCAGTTTTTCAGAAAAATCATCTGCGCTTTTTGTTTTGAACAAAATGGGGCGGTGCGCGCTTCCGCTGGAGGTCAATTCCTGAATGGAATTTTTTACAAACGCTTCGCCGTCAAATTCCGAAAACCAGATATGCGGCTGGTCATACGCCGCGTAGGAGCGCTCCCAAGCGACGTATGTTTTGCCGTCAAACGAAAAGACAGATGGACGCTGATTGTTGTATGAATCAAATTTTTGGCGGTCTTTGGCGTAAAAAAATGAATTTTCGTCCGAAATGAGCACCGCAGGCGACCACGTTTTTGCGTCTGGATTGAATTCGGTTTTGTAGAGCTGATAGACAAGGCGGTTTCCGTTGTTGTATTGCGCCTGAAAAATCACTTTGTCCACGGTGTTTTCTGCGCTGTCTTTTCCCGCAAAAAGCACGGGCAAAAACGGATTCATCGTGCTTTCGGAGGGCTGGAACGATTCAAAATTGCTCCAATCAACGCCGTTTTCGGAAGTCGCCATTAGCATCGAAAACGAATTTTCTTGTCCTTGCGACGAAAAGAGCGTAAATCCGCCGCGAGAATTCTTGTAAATGCGGGGCGCGAGAAACGGATTTTCTATCGCCTGCAATTTCGTTTCTGAAAATGATAGCTGTTCTGCGCTCACGTCTGCGCTAAAAACAGACAGCGTGCCAATGCCCGTGATGACCGCCTCGCAGAGCCTTCCGCTGTCGTTGACTGCCGCGGCGTATTGGTCGGGAACCGCGCCCACATAGGAATACGGACCGGCAAATCGGGGAATGTCCGTCCACGTTTTGCCGTCGCGCGTGATTTTTGCCGAAAGATAAATTGCGGATTTTTTGTCGTCCACGTCTTCGTAAAAAAGCACGGAAAAATCTCGAGAGTCCGCAGTTCCCGAAATCACGGACGGAAAGCGGCTGTCGGTTTTGGTAAATTGCGCGGGATATTCCCAAAATCGTTCTTCGCAAAATGCGGAAATCGCAGAAAAAAGAGAAAAAATAAAAATAATCGCGGAAAAAAACTTACAGCAGTGCATTGACCCTCTTTTGCAGCTCCAAAATTTTGGCTGATTTTTGATTGGCGGGCTTTCGCAAAAGTTGCTCCACGAGGGCTTTTGCGGCAATAACGTTGTTTTTTTGCAGCGCTTGCACGGCTTTTTGGTATTTTGCTTCGTCTTCGCCCGAAAGCACCAGCGATGCGTTTCCGCCCACGCGCGTTTGCACGTTGTCGATTAACGACGTGGTTTCTGAGTTGTCTGCGTTTATTGCGACCGCTTGATTCAAAAGTGAGAGCGCGTTTTGCAATTTTGCCGAATCGCCGCTTGCAATCATCTTTTTTGCCTGTGCGGTCAAAGCCTCCGCTCTCTGTTGCGCCGCCTTGTCCACGGGCTTTGGACGAATCCCGATTTCAATTTCAATATCGTAAATCAGATTTTTCAAGCCCGGATATTTCGGATTGATTTCATACAAATCAAGCAAATCTGCGTAGGCTTGCTGTCGCGTTTCCTTTACTTTGATTTGCATTTTTGCCGTTTCGATTTTAGTCGCAAAGAGCTTTTCAAAGCCCTTCGGGTCAGAAATCTGGGCGATTTTCAGCGTCAAAACGCTTGCCTCGCGATTGAGCGGATACACAAGCTGCAATTCGTGGAGCTTGCTCAAAGCCTTGTCAAAATAATTCATCGCTTTGTCGCGCTTGTTTTTCTTGAGCTGTTTTTGCGCCTCGTCAAAATATTTTTTTGCGATGTTCAAAATCTGCGACATCTCCGGGTAAAGCGGTGCGGCAGGATTGAGCTCGCGTCCGTTTTTCAGCTCCAGCGCGTTGTTTACGAGCGAAAGCATACTGCTGATTTCAGGATTTTCCTCAACGTTCGTGATTGCCCAGCGGTCTTTTGCGCGAATCAAAAGACTTTCTGACGTTTCAAATTCTCCGTTGAAATATTCTTTTCGTGCCTGCGTAATGAGCTCGCGCACTTCCTTAACGATGAGCGCATTTTCAGCGCGGGCGATTTCGGCGGCGAGTGATGCCAAAATATCGTCGCTGCGTTTTCGCAAATCGGCATCTTCTTGGTAAAAAAGCGATTCGTTGAATTTGGTGCGGGAGCGCGCAAGGCTGTTGCGAGCGGCTTCAAAATCGTTGCGCTCTGCTGCCGCGGCGGCTTGCTGATACCGCCGTTCTGCTTCGTCCTGCGCTTTTTCGGCAAGAGCGACATTATTTTTTGCTGTCCGACTATTTTTGCCACATTCAGACAGCAATGATTGCAAAAACACAATATTTTCGCGCACGATTCCGCGGCTTTCGGCGATAGTTTCCTCAAAATCTGCCCCTGTTTCAAAAACCCCGTTTTCAGACTCAAGGATTTTTATATCCTCCAAAATCCGTTTTTGTGCATCTTCAAATTTCACCAGCGATTCCCGCGAAAAATGCGGGTCGTCTTCGGATTTGCCGAGCAAAGTCAGCGCATCGTCGTGCCGCTTTTCATCGTCGCGGGCAATGTCGGTACTGGCGATGGCAAAATAATTTGAGAGCTTTTGCCACAAATTCAGCGTGGAGTGTTCGTAGTGCTCGGCGACCGCGCGGGTGAGCGAATCGTGATAATCGAGGGCGTTCCCCCAATCAAGCCCGCCGTTCTCCTGCGCTAAATCCTGCAAATACGGCGTATCATCGGCAAATTTATCGCGATACGTTTTGAAAATGCTCAATGCGCTAATCATTTTTTCCACCGCATCGCGATTCCCAGCACGCTCGTTTTGAAGCGCCACCGCCGTATCCGAAAGCCGCTCGATGACGGAATCTTCGTCGCTGAACGCCCTCCGCACCGCCGACAGTCCCTCACAGCGCACCGCCCATTTTTCCATCGCCGAAAGCGAGCGCGAATACGCTTCGTTGTCGTCAAAAAAACTGCCGCCGCCGCGCTTTGTCAGCAGCTTGTGAATGTCGTTTGTTTTGCCCGAAAGCGCGGCAAATTGGCGAACTTGATTGCTGTCCGCTTTGATTTGCTCATACGAATCATTTTGCGCCGAGCTCATTTTGTCGCTGAATTTTTTGGTGGCAAGATACGCCGCATTGTCCATTTTTCCCACCAAATCGTTCCATTCCGCTTCGATAACACTGACCGCGCCCGCTTTTTCAGAACCGCCGACCGTCAAATTTTTGGTGAAAGCAATATAAATCGAGTCCGTCAATTCGGGGTCTTTTTCGTTGAGCGCATCATAACAATCCTGAAATGCCTGCCCCGTTTTGAGCAAATCGTTGTGAATTGCGGCGAGTCGTGAAAATTCTGTTTTCACCGTCTGAAAAATCCGCTCGCTTTTTTTGATGTCGCCTGCGTTCAATGCCGCGATGTACGCATCATACGCCGATAAAATCTTCGGTTGCGCCGTCTCAAAAAAGGTTTGGTTTGCATTGATTTTTTCCAAAAGAGTATGCATTGTTTGTGCTGTTTTTGCGTCTTCGGATTCAATCGTGTCGAAAAATTCCTTTTGGAAAATCAAAAATCCGCTGCCGTACACCGCGAACGCTTGTGCATATTGCTTTTCTGCAATCAACGCCGCAGATTCCCGCTGAATTCGTGCATATTGCGAGCGAAAATAAGCAAATTGTGCCGCTTTTTTTGCTTCAACAATAAATTCTTTCTCGGCTTTTCCGGGATTTTTCTCGGTATTTTCCAAATCCACAATCATATCGAGCTTTTTTTTGTCATTTTCAGGCTCTTCCACCAGCACTTCAATAAAATCGTCTGCTTTTTCTGCGTATTCATCGCGGTGCGAAAAAATATCTTGAACGCGTTTTTCGGCTTCGTCAAAATTTTTTGGATTCGTCCGCATATATTCCGTAATCAATTTTAAGGCTTTATTGTATTCTTTCTTGTTGATAAGCGTGTCGATTTCGTGAAGAGCCGCGTCCAGCGCAGACACTTTGCACCACGGGAGAAGAAAAAAAGCAATCGCAAAAAAAATATGATTGAATTTCAAAATCTTCTGCTCCCCCACATACAATTTTCGACACAAATGCGCGTCTTTCCCTAAAAAAATTAAAATAGAGATACTCTTTATTATACAGAAAATTTAAAAAACGGTATATAATAGAAAGAGATGACGAAATCTTTTTTTAAGATTATAGCATTATTTTTCTCTTTTTTGCACGCCTCGACCGTTTTTGCGCTTACGTATTCCACGGCGGTAACGTCGGTTTCGGATTTTTTCTCTTCGGTGAGCGAAGACGAAAACGCAGGCTCAACCACTTTTTTGTCTCTGAATATTCCGTTCGGCGGGCGCGCAGAAAGCCTCGGCAGCGCCTACACGGGACTTTCTGACGACATCAGTTTTTTTGATTACAACGCGGCGGCTTCGAGTATGCTCGACGAAACCGAAATTGCCGTGTTTCACAATGCGTGGATTTCCGACAGCGCGCTTGAAACGCTTGCCGCAACCACGCGCTTCGGCGATTTTGGTATGGGAGCGGCAATCAAGTGCTTTTACGTTCCGTTTACCGAGTACGATTATTTTGGCAACAAGCAGACGGGCGGCTATTACAGCGAAACGACGGGCATCTTAAATTTTTCGTATCATTTTTTGCACGGCTACTATTTTAAGGGCATTTCGCTTGGCGTGAACCTCAAAGGTGCGTGGCGTGCAATGCCGGATTACGCGGACGAAAACGGCGCGATTGTGTCGGGATTATCTCAGTCTGCGGCGGCGGTGATGGCAGATTTTGGCGCACTGACGCGGTTTTCGTTCTTAAAATTTTTTCAGTCGCGTGAACCGAATTGCTCCGTTGGTTTGAGCCTAAAAAATGTTGGTGCGGCGTGGACTGGCTTTAGCGAAAAAATTTCGCAAGATGACCCGATTCCCACGCAGATTTCTGCGGGCGCGTCGTACCAGCCGTTTGAGGCGTTCACGTTTACCGCGGATTTTAGCCAGCCGATAAACCTTTTTTCGCCAGCGGAATCGGAGCAATGGTCTGCGGGCATCGGAATGATTTTTCAGATAACCGAACCGTTTGCGCTGCTTTCGGGATTTTTGCTCAAAGGCGGAAACCCTCGAATGAGTTTGGGCGGAGAAGCGCTGTACAAGGGCGTGCAGGTGAACATAAATTATACGCTCGATTTAACCACGTCGTTTAATCCTGTGAATCATATTTCGCTTTCAGCAAAAATCAAGCTCGGCGACCGCGGACGCGCCGAACTCGCCGCAAAAGTTGACGCATTGTACATCGAAGGGCTCGAAAAATATACCGCGGGCGATTATGAAGGCGCGTTTTTGGCGTGGCAAAATGCTCTGAAGCTCAATCCGGGCTTTGACCCCGCCAAAAAAGGCATTTTAATCGCCGAACGCCAGCGTCTTTTGGTCGAAAAAATCCGCGAAATGCAATCTTTGGAATAATTTTTTGCAAAAAACACGCGCCAAAAAGCAATTATGCGCTCTAAAAAGGCATTTCATTGATGAAATCAAAAAGATTTTTTGAATGACAGAGGATTCCGCGGACATTTGTGAACATAAGAAATGTCCATTTGAATGCACCCGAAATGCGACGGTCAAGGTGGTCTTCAATTTTTGTGAGCAGACTTTGAAGCACGGTTTCGGTTTGCACTTCGCAGGCGCAATCGAGCACCGAAAGCGCGGCGTCTACTGTTGCACAATCCATTATGGCGGCGACGGTTTCGCGATGTGCGCCCGAGAGCGCGGCGTGTGCGGCGAGCAGTTCAAGGCGGCAATCTGCGGTGCGCGAGTGCGTGCTGAAAATCCCGCCTGCCAGTTTTACGAATTTGCCGGCGTGTCCCGAAATCAAAACGTGCGAAAATCCCTGCGCGGCAATCAAGTCGAGCGCACTTCCGATAAAGTTGGAGCATTTTACGACGGGGATTTGTGTGAGTTGCGGTGCAAAAGCCGAAAGAAACGACAAACCGTATTCGCCGGGCGTTACGATAATGCTACGAGGAGAGGGCGATTCGGCGGCAATCACTTTGATTTCGGCTTCCAGTGCGTCGACAAGGGCTTTTTCGCTCATCGGCTCTACTATGCCTGTTGTGCCGATAACAGAAAGCCCGCCGATGATTCCCAGTTGTGCATTGAACGTTTTTTTTGCGATTTCTTCTCCGTTTGGAATGTCGATGGTAACGATTGCTTTTCCTGAAAATCCGTAGGTTTTACATTCTGAGCGTATTTCGTTTTCAATCATTTTTCTTGGCACGGAATTTATTGCCGCATTGCCGACGGCTTGGTCGAGTCCGCTTTTGGTTACGCGTCCCACGCCCTTTGCGCCGTCGATTGCGACAGCCACGCCGTTTTCTCCCACGATAAGTTCCACGGTGGCAAAAATGGTACAGCCGTCTGTTGCGTCGGGGTCATCGCCTGCGTCTTTTACAATGCCGCAGCGAAATCGGTTTGGCTCGGATTGCGTTATGGGGGGATAGATAACATCAGCGCGCGCAAAAAGCCGTTTTGGTGTCATAATCTGCACGGTTTTGAGCCGTTCGCCTGTGAGCAAAAAATGCACCGCCGCTTTGCTTGCCATTGCAGCCGCGCTTCCCGTGGTAAAACCGCAGCGCATTTTTTTTGCGCCGCACACAATAAATTGCTCGTTTGCGTATTCGATTGAGTGCGGCGGATTTTTAGTCGTCATCTTCTTCAAGGTCTTCAAGCGCGTCTTTAATGTGCTCAATATAGATTTTTCGCACTGCGCTGTATTCGCCCAAGCCCTTTACGAGCGTGTTGACATTCTTGAACCCTGCTTTCAAAAACTGGTTTTTCCAGCTATCATCATCGTCGCCTGCCATATCGTTGTTTGCGTGGTCTCCGGCAACGAGCATCAGCGGTGTGAGCGTCACGGATTTAAATCCTGCCTTTTTGGTTAGCGCAATCACGTCTTCTGCGCTCGGAAACGCTTCTACCGTGCCTACAAAAACGTTGTTATAGCCTTCCAATTTTGCCTGATAATCCATTGCGGCGTACAAAAAATTGCTGAAATATTCCGTTCCGTGTCCCATAAAAACGATGGCTTCTTTTTTCCCCGTCTTAATTTCTGGCACGACAGCTTTCAAAACCGCAGAAATATCCTTGTTTGTTGACAGCAGCGGTTCTCCGTACACGATTTTCTCGAATGAATCCGCAAACGGGGCGGCAAGTGCCTTCATTTCGTTGTATTCCAAGCCGTACATCATATGCGTTGGCTGAAGTACCACATACCTGCAGCCCGCGTCCTGTGCCGCTTGCAGCGCCTCATTCACGTCCATAATGTGCACCTTTTCTTCGCGTTCAATTTTTTCGCGAATGATGTTGCTCGTGAACGCAGGATACACTTTCGCTTCTGCATACACTGCTTGCACGTCCTTGGTAACAGCGTCGATGGTTGCTTCGCGGCTTTCCTTAAACGACGTTCCAAAACTGACCAAAATAATTGCCGTTAATGACAAAATTGTATTCATTTTTCTGTCTCCTTAGACAAAATATTGAACAAATAAACATAGGCTTCTGCCCATTTTTCGCATGGTTTGTAATGGAATAGATTTCGCGGCAAGATAAAAAATCGGTTTTCCTGAATTGCCCGAAGCGAATTCCACGCAGGATTTTCTTCAAAAGAGATTCGCAAAAATGCTTCTGCTTTGTCGCTTGCCCCCATTGTGGTTACAAAAATAAAATCGGGGTCTTCCAAAATGATTTTTTCAAGGCTTATATCTTCGAGCAATCCTGTTTTTTCATCTGCGATATTCACACAGCCCAAATCCTGCAACATTGCGCCTGTCGCGTCAGAGCGGGACGAGCGCGATGAAACTTTTGCGCTTGAAGCCCGCAACAGCAGAATATTCGGTGATTTTGAAAATGTTTCTTTTGCCGTTTTCGCTGTTTTTTCAATTTCAGTTTGCACGCTCAAAACATTTTTTTCAAATGCTGTTTTATCGTCAGTGATTTTGCAAAAAATCTGCATCACTCTCACATAATCATTAAACGTATCGAGTTTGAAATATGCGCACGGAATATGCGCGCTGTTCAGTGTGTCTGCCACATTTTTATGCTGGGGAATTGCGGCGGAAAGTACCACAAAATCGTATTCGCCCGAAAGCAATTTCTCCACGCTTGGGCTCATCATTGCGCCTATATTTTCCGCGCTACCAATTTCGACATTCAACGCTCCGTCGGCGATTTCGCTGAGAAAATCCGCTGAAAAACCCGCTAGTTTTCCGCCTGCCAAAATCCAAGCGTGCGCCAAACTTCCCTGAAGAACTGCTGTTTTTGCATTTTGCACGACGCTCACAGTTCGGTTCAAATCGTCGGTAAAAGAAAAAGTTGTGCTGGAAGTATAATGCTCTTTTTTACAAGAAATAAGAAAAAAAGAACACAAAAGTGCTAAAACAAAAAATTTTTTCATAGCTCGTCCATACATCGTGAAAGAGTTTATTTGTTTCAAGGCGATCCGACTTTACGGTTGCGGGACAGTGCGGGATTTTCACCCAACTTCTCCTTTGCGCTAAGGCTGAAAACAAGAATTATCTTATCATTTGATTTTATTTTTTGCAATAATCTTTTTTGAAAAAAAATACCGCATATCAGTGCGCGATACTAGAATCGAACTAGTGACCCCAAGCGTGTCATGCTTGTACTCTAACCAACTGAGCTAATCGCGCATTCATATGCGGTAGATGTATATACTATAGCAAAGACGAAAAAAAATGTCAACAGTGCAACACTGAATTTCGTGCACTTTTTCAAAAAAAATCCCCCGCATTTTTTAGCGGAGGATTTTTAAGACTCATTTTTGGTCTTTGATGTCAGAATAAAAATGCAAAGCATTATAGAAAAGACTCGAAAATCGAATTGAGCGTGGGTCGTAGCCCGTTTTTGAATACAATTTTCGGAGTTTGTACTGCAATGTGTTGATAGGAATTCCCAACTCTGTTGCCGCTTTCGTAATTGAACCCTCGTGGTTGTAATAGGCGTTCAAAAGATAAATCCAATCGCGAATTTCAAAGGTTGGAATGTTTCTGAAAACACGCCGAATGTACATTTCCTTAACTTCGGTTGGAATATAATTGGAAAAAATTTCCATATTTATGCTGTCGTAAAATCGCGTTTCTTTTTTGGGCGAACGTGCGCTTACAACCGCGGCTTTTTGTGCTTTTTGACATTCGTCTTCCACGTGGGCATATCCGCGAGAACCGCTGTCAATTCCTGCGCACAAAAATAATTTGTATTTGCGTTCGATTTTTTCGCGAATGTCTTCAACGAGCGCAAAAATTTTTTCGTCTTCCGTTTCTCCGCACGAACACATTAAAATGGTGCCTTCAATCAGCGCCAAGCCGTTTCGCACTTGCCGCGCAAGGTCTGCCGCCTCCCTTATTGCAGAATCAATGCGAATCTGACAGTTTTCTTTTGAATCCGTGTCGTCTTTTGGAATAACCGGCGTAAATGCGTAAAAACGGCGCGGCATTGTGATGTCGATGTTCATTCCTGCTGCAAATTCAATCATCTCAGAGGTAATTGATGTATTTTTGCCGAAAAGCCATGTGTGCAAAAATCGGTTTTCGATACGTCTCTGAAGTGCGCTGTTGTCAATGTCTTCAATGGTTGAGGCAATCAGAGCGCACGTTTTTTGCAGGAGCGGAATTGATGCTGAAATTCCCGCTGTGTCGCCTTCCACACAGATATAGCCGTAAATGTCTTGTTTTGCGTCAAAAGCAAAAGCGGCTTGAGAATTTTCAATAATTTCGTCTTTAGAATCCAGAATCAGTTTCTTTGCAAGTTGATGCTCAGAGCCGATTCTTTTTTCGTCAGTTCCAGCGATAATCACGCCGTTTGTGTCGGCAAAAAAAACGGTGCGATTCAAAACAGTCCCAATTTCTTGTACAATTTTCTTTGCTGTAATGGTAGAAATCATCATAATTTTATGCCTCCATAACAAATAGTATAAATCAGATTTTCATATTTTCAAGTTTTAAATGCAGGATTTTGCGTTTTTTTGCAAGTATAATCGATTTGAAAGTACGATTTTAGGGAAAATGCGAGAATGAATCCCGCTTTTTGTAACTTCTCTCAAGAATTTATTCTTGAAAATACTATGATTTTAGAATAAAATAATAGCTATGAAGCAAGTCTTAATTATAAATGCATCGCCACTTTTTCACGAATTTCTGCGCGACAAACTTAAATCTGAAGGTATTGAAGTTGAAACAGCAGAGCGGCGTGATGCTTTTCCAAAACTTGTCTCCAGTCTCCCTGACCTTGTGATTTTGGATATTGAATCATTGAACGATTTTGCGGAGCTTGGCGATTTTTTCAAAAAAAAGAAGGTTGAACCAAACACCTCAAAAACTCCGATTATTATTGCAGGTCCTGCAATAAAGCGGGAGCGCGTTCGTGCATTGACGGAATACGGTGTTGTAAAATATTTCACCAAACCTATCAAATTCGATATTTTCTTTGAAACAATCGGGCGAATCCTAAAAGCTGGTTTTACGATTGATACCACGCGTTCTATCGTTGATGTGCATGTGAATAACAACATTATTTTTATAGAGATTGCGCAGGGGTTGAATCGCGAAAAACTGTCGCTTTTGAAATACAAAATCGCTGATTTGATTACGCAAAATAATCTTGAGCGACCGAAAGTCATCGTTATGATTTCTGATGTGGAATTGTCGTTTGTGGACGGCGTGAATCTTGAAATCGTTTTTGATGCGATTATCGCAGATAACCGAATTGACCGCCGCAACGTAAAAATCCTGTCGTTTGACCCGTTTGTACGGGCAATGGTGCGCGGACATCCGCAATACGAGGAATTTGAGGTTGCAAAAGATTTGTCCAAAATTGCGCCGTCGCTGGTTGAAGAAACGTCTGCGGAAAGCGTAACCGATTTGATTTCGACAAAAATTCTGGCGGCAGATGAAGCAGCGCAAGGTTCTGTTCACACGCAATTTTATTCTGAAAATGCGGACGATGAGTCTACGGGAAGCATTTTGCGCGTGGCGGTGGTCGATGACGACCCGATTATCCGAAAATTGCTTTTTGCCACGTTTACGGCTGTCAATGCGGAGTGCACGACGTTTGAAAACGGCAACTCATTTATAAAAAGCGCGATGTCAAAATCGTATGATTTGGTGATTTTGGATATTTTGATGCCGGGAATGACAGGATTTGAGGTGCTCAAGCGGCTTCGCGAAGATTCTGATTTGAATTCAACAACGCCGGTTATCATTTACTCGCAGGTTATGCAAAAAGAATCGGTTGTGTCTGCGCTGGCAATGGGCGCGGGAAGTTATCTCGTAAAGCCGCAAAAACCTGCCGTCATCGTTAATAAAGCGATGGAATTGCTTCATCCGGTAGCAAATTGATGATGTCCGATACCGAAAATGAGACAAAAAGCCGCTTTCTTGCTAATACTTTGCACGAAATCCGAACGCCGATTCAGACGATTATCGGCGCGTCGGAGCTTTTGCTTGAAACCAACTTGACCGAAGAACAAAACGAATATCTGCATCAAATCCAATTTAGCGCAAATGTGCTTTTGGCGTTGGCAAATGATATTCTTGATTTTTCAAAAATCCGTTCAAATGAATTCAAACTGGAAAATATTCCATTTGACCCTGCTTTTTTGACCGAACAAACCGCTGATTTGGTCAGCATAGATGCGGCGGTGAAATCGCTTGAGTTGATAACCGATGTCGATTTTGCAGCCCCTGTTTTTGTTCTGGGCGACCCTACGCGCGTGCAGCAAATTTTGCTCAATTTACTGAAAAATGCGGTGAAATTCACCAATTCTGGCTACATAAAAGTGTCGATGAAATATTCAAAATGCGCTGTGAGTGGCAAGGAGTGTTTGGATTTTCACGTTATTGATTCGGGCATTGGCGTGGCAAAAGAAAATCGCGAGTCGATTTTTATGGATTATTATCAAGTTGACGCTTCGGTGTCGCGAAAATACGGCGGGACTGGTTTGGGGCTTGCTATTTGCAAAAACCTCGTGAATGCGATGGGCGGATTTATCGAAGCCCTTGAAAACGATGAAAATAACGGGCACGGAGCGGATTTTCATTTTGTGTTGCCGCTCAAACCTTCTGTGGCGCCGCCTATTTCTGCCGCAAAACATTCGCTGCCCAAAAATACGAGTATTTTGATTGTAGATGACAGTTATCTTTCGGCTCAGAGCATTGCAAAAAAAATTGCGTCGCTGGGCGATGTGGAGACCGAAATCGCAGATTCTGGCGAGGACGCTCTGAAAAAAATGCGTGCGCGGGCGGGGGAAAATCGCTCGTTTACGGTTGTGCTGATTGATTTGAATATGCCGGTAATGGACGGCTGGCGGCTGGCGGCAATCATAAATCACGATACTGAAATCAATGGTTCGCTGCTGTATCTGATGGTTCCTGAAGGGCAGTTGAGCCGAGATGCAAAAATGAAATCGCTGAATTGGTTCAATGGATATATCCGAAAACCCGTCAAGCGCGAGGATATTTGCAAAAAAGTGTTTGATGCCCTTTCAGTGCCGCTTGACCTGCTTCCTGCCGAAATCCAGATAGAAAAAAAAGATGAAAAAATCGCTGTCGGAATGAAAATTTTGATTGCGGAAGACCACCCTGTAAACAGAAAAATTTTGATTGCATTCCTCAATAAATTCGGTGCGACGGTGCTTTTGGCGGAAAATGGCGTGGAGGCGGTGAATTGCATTGCCGAAAATCCTGACACAAAAATTGTGTTTATGGACATTCAGATGCCAGAAAAAGACGGCGTTGAGGCGACGATAGATATTCGGCGCAACGGTTTTTCGGGGATTATTATTGCCTGCACTGCCAATTCTGATACAGCGGATTTTGAGAATTACAAAAAAAGCGGTATGAACGACGTTTTGGTAAAGCCGTTCAAAAAAGATACCGTTCGCTCGCTTCTTGAAAAATGGATTACCGTTTTGAATGAGGTTCATTCGGTTGCGGTAACAAACGGCGGAGATTTATGATAAAAACAAATTATCACACGCATACGACATTTTGCGACGGCAAAAACAGCGTGGAAGAAATGGCAAAAGCGGCGATTGCGCGCGGATTTGATATTCTCGGTTTTTCGTCGCACAGCATGTGCACTTTTTCGACGGAATGGCATTTGCCTGTGCGCTTTCATTCTGAATACGCCGCCGAGGTGCGCCGTGTACAGCACATTTTTGCAGACAAAATCAGTATCCAGCTTGGTTTTGAGTCGGATTATCTCTATGCGTTGAATACGCCTCAAAAATCGCGCTATGCCGCGTTTAAGCCCGATTATCTCATCGGTGCGGTGCATTATGTGATGAACGAAAACGGTGCGTTTGCCGTGGACGAATCGGCGGATAGCTTGCAGCAAAACATTCAGCGCGTTTTTGGCGGAAATGTGCGCGAGGTGGTGCACCAGTATTTTGAAAACGAACGCGAGATGCTCAAAAAAGGCGATTTTGACATTATTGCGCATGCCGATTTAATCCGAAAATACAATGCGCGGTTGCATTTGTTTGATGAGCGCAGTACGGAATACCGCGCCGAGCTAAAATCGCTGGCAGAGTGCATTGCGCGCGCGGGCGTTATCGCAGAGGTGAACACTGGCGGCATTGCGCGCGGGTGCACGAGCGAGCCGTATCCGTCGCCGGAGTTGCTTTCTCTGTTGTTTGAGCGCGGAGTGCCTGTTACCATCAATTCGGACGCACACCGGTGCGAGCACTTGGATTTTTGGTTTGACGAAGCGATGTCGTACATAAAAAAAGCTGGATACAAGACGATTGCGTATCTTGAATCCAGCGAAATAAAATTCCAAAAAATAAATTAGCGATTTCTTCTTTCTTCTTTTGCTTTGCATTCAATGCACAAATCAGCATAAGGAATTGATTCGAGCCGCGCTTCTGGAATGTCTTTGCCGCACATAAGGCATTTGCCGTAAGTGCCGCGGTCAATGCTTTCGAGAGCATTGTTGATGAGCGTCAATCTCAGCGCATCTTGCTGCCCGAGAGAATCGAGGAGCGTGCGGTCAATCGCGTCTGAAGCAATATCCACTTCGTCGCCGGATTCGCCAGCCCCGGTGAGTTTTCTCATATCTTCGCTTTGAGAAGACAGAGACTCTAAAAGCGTGTCACGTTGTTCAATTAGTTTCTTTTTTTGCAGTTCAATGAATTCTTTATTCATCAATCAAACTCCCTTGTTGACAATATCGTAAGTTTTGTTCATACTAATATCGTCAAAAGACAGCAACTTTTTAATCGAAATTGTCTTTTTTGTTCATTTGGAGGAATCGTGGCTAAAGAAGAAGCTATTGAGGTCGAGGGCATCGTGAAAGAGGCATTGCCAAATACGATGTTCCGTGTGGAGCTGCAAAACAAACACCTTATTTTAGCGCAGCTCTCTGGAAAAATGCGCAAGCATTATATCAAAATTGTTCCGGGCGACAGTGTAAAAGTCGCTCTTTCACCGTATGATTTGAATCGCGGGCGGATTATTTTCCGCGAACGATAAGCGAAATCCCTGTCAGACTGAAAATCCCAAAAAAGAACCCGCCTCATTTGCAAGACGGGTTTTTTGTTTTCTTTGCGGTGTTACCACCAAGAAGTCCGTGCGTTGTTTCGGGTAAACAGCGATTTGAATGACCGCCATGCGCCGCTCACGCCGCCGATGAGCATCAAAATGCCGATTGGAAAAAGCCAAATCAATTCAAATCCCATAAGCGCAAGCAGCGCATAGAGCACAATCGACAGCAATGAAGCCGATTTTGAAGGCTTTGCATACCCTGCGTTCGTGTTCCATGTGTAATAGTGCCAACCGCCCGCATTCCCGCCGTAACGGGTGCTTCCGGCGTTTCTTGCCCACTGCTCGAACGCATCGGAATAATCCTGCTGGGTGTTGCCCGCCCAATCGTATGCCTGCCCAGTTGGTCGGTATGAGGCTGAAGCAGATGAACCGAAACGGTCGTATTCAGCGCGTTTTGTTTCGTCGCTCAAAACGGAATATGCCTCCCCGATTTTCTTGAACATATTTTCGGCTTCGGCATCTCCTGCATTGCGGTCTGGGTGATATTTGAATGCCTTTGTTCTGTATGCTTTTTTGATTTCTTCTTGAGATGCGTCTTTTGAAACGCCTAAAATTTCGTAGTAATTTAAAGATTCCAAAATTATCTCCTTTTCTATAAAAGAAATGTCGCTTTGTGCAAAATGTTACAAACTGATTTTGAATGCGTATTCAACTGAAAATCTTTGTGTTCAATGTAATCATTTATGAGCAAAAAAACAAGGGCATTATGAAAAATTATTTTTCGCGAATCATCACCCACGTTGCGCCCGAACCGCCCATAAATTTGTCGGGGTGTCCTGAAGAGCCAAGGCGTTTGTCTTGCTCGATGAATGATTTGACCATCGGACCTAAAACGGGGTCAGAGCCGTGCGAGTGTACGCCTTTGCCGTGAATGATGAGGATTTTTTTGAGCCCGCGCGCTTGGCAGTCGCCCACAAACGAATTGAGCCGTGCCCACGCTTCGTCTCGCGACAGTCCGTGCAAATCGATGCGGGCTTCTACCGCCATTTCGCGAATGTAGGTGCGGCTTTTCATCTTGCGGCTTTCGGCGTATTCGTCGGCGAGCGCGTCTTTGTCAATCGTGTCGTGCTGTCTGAGCCACGCTTCCATTGGATTGATAGTTTTTTGTGCGTCCTTTTTCATTTGTGCTTCGAGCGAATAGCCTTGGCGCAGCAATTCTTTTTCTTCTTTGGTGGGTGCGTTTGCTTTTTTGTGCGAGACTTGCGGCGCGCCTTTTTTTGCCCTGCCTTTTTCGGCTTCGGCTTTTTCCATATCGTCCCATTTGTCCAGAATATCAGCGAAATTCATACTCTTTCTCTCCTTTTGCCGTCTTGATTTTATCTCGAAAGACAGCAAAAAATGCGTGATTGCTACATCTTAGAATTTTTCCCGCCGCGTGTAAAGCAAAAAAAATCCCGCATGCAAAAAAAATGCAGGCAGGATTTTTCTCCGTTTGGCAAACGAAACTTATTGGCAAACGAAACTTATTTATTCGGGAAAATCAAGGCGAAAATGCGGCGCACGATTGGACCTGCAAAAAGGAGCTGCCAGAACGTTGCCATCGGGTAATTGAACGCCGTCGTCTGAAGCCATTTTGCCACAAATTCTTTTTGCAGCAAGCCGCCCTTGAACAAAATCGTTGCTGCTGCGCTCATCAGCGGGCACATAAACCAGATTGAGCAAATTGAAATCCCCAGCACGATAAAAATGAGTTTATCTTCTTTTGGGTTAAAGAGCTTGAACGTAATCATTTTTGCAATGTGCCCGACGATGAAAAAATCGAGGATAAATGCGATTGGTCCCATAATGATGAGTTCTTTGAATGCACCAGCAAACACGGCGTTCGACAGCCCGCCCATCGCAAGCGACATATTGTAGCAAATCATTGCGTAAACCATAACGAAAACCATCATAACCGTCATAACGATTTCTTGAAACAAAGATTTTGGCATTTGTGTTCTCCAAAATAAAAATAGAAATGGAAAGATTGTTTTGTACTACATTCAAGAACCGAATGTATGAGCATAAAAGAAGTGAAGTCTTTTGAAAGACCGTGCTTTTAAGATGTGCAATCTGTGAAAGTAATGTTACTATACCGTAACAAATGCGAAATTGTCAAGTGATATTGCACATTTTCACGGCAAAATATAGAATGACGCTATGGCTTTTTACACAGACATTGATTCTTGCATAAACGACGATACTTCATTTTTTGTGTTTCGCGGAAAAAATATCATCACGCGCGGCGGCGAAACGATTGGCAAAGATGATTTTTATTCGCTGAACGCTGTCGGTGCGCTTGAAAAACCGTTTTTTGAGGATACTTATAATTATTGTGCGGCGATTGTGAACAGCGAATGGCAACTGTCTGCGGATTTTGCGGAAATCAATCTGCGAGAATATTTTGCGCGGCACGACGAAAAGGCGATTTTGCTTTCTTCCCGCGCCAAAGGGATTGCGCAGTGGCGGTACAGCACGCGTTTTTGTTCATTTTGCTCTTCAGCGCTCGAGGACGACAAAACGCTGTCGGCGCTTTTTTGCCCGCAGTGCAAAAAGCAGATTTTCCCGCGCATTGAGCCTGCCACGATTACGCTGGTAACGCGCGGAAACGAAATTTTGCTCGCACGGCACGCGACGCGGATTCAAAACCTGTGGGCGTGTTTGTCGGGCTTTGTTGAAATCGGCGAAACGGCGGAGCAGTGCGTCTCGCGTGAGATTGCCGAAGAGGTGGGCATAAAAGTGAAGAACATCACTTACCGCGCCTCGCAGTCGTGGGTTTTTCCCGACCAGCTTATGCTTGCGTTCACGGCGGAATACGACTCGGGCGAAATAAAAGCGCAGGACGGCGAAATTGCAGAGGCAAAATGGTTCACCCGCGACAATCTGCCTGAAATCCCGCCGAAAGGCTCGGTGGCGTATAATTTGATTATGAATCTTTCGTGAGCCGCCCGCGAAGCAAAAGGAAGTGCGGCGGGGGCGTTTTCCAAAAAAATTATATGATAAAAAAATAACAAAAGTATACTGGTTATTATCGCGCATTGACAAAAAAACACGTCAAAATCTGTCATTTCTGCCGCAGTGCCATTATGCTCCCCTGATATAGTGCTATTATAATGGCACAGTATAGTGTCAGCATAATGGTGCGGTGTGGTGTCATTATAATGGTGCGATATGGTACATCTATACATGTACGGTGTGGTACCATTATAGATGTACGGTGCGGTACACGAAATGCTGACGATGACGCTTTTCTGCGGCCGCCATTGGCGCAAAATCAGCGGGTTTTGATGAACAAAAACGACCACGCGGGGAGCGTGCCGCTTTTTCTCACGCGATTGCCGTTGATAATGTCGCGCCCGCCTTTTTCCAGCGAATACGAAAAGTCTTCATTGCTGCAATTTATAATCACCGTGATTTCTTCGTTTCCCGACGTTTTTCGCGCAATAAAAGCGTTGTCGCTCTCAAAAATCGTTTCGGTTGTGCCGCAAAAAAGCGCAGGGTGCATTTTTCGTGCATTCATCAGCGCGGCAGTACAATCCGCAACATTCTGCTCGTCTTTTGAAAACCCGAACGTTTTCCCCGCCGTCCGCGACGAATTGTCGTTGTAGCACGGAAATTTCCCGATTTTATCTGGCTCCAAAAACGCGCCCCATTCATCGCCGTAATACACCGTGATTGGACCAGAAAAAGCCGCCAGAATCGCCATCGCGACCTCGTGCTTGCGATAATAGATGTTTTTGTCTGCGCCCTCGGGACTTTGCTGCGGAAATGCCTCGGAAATCGCCGTGCCCAATCGCGGCAAATCGTGGTTCGACACAAACAGATTCGGCTTAAAACCGTCGGGGTGAAAATAGCCTTTTTTGTCCGCACTCTCAAAAACGTAATCCAAAAATCCGCCCGCGTTAATCCCGTTCTTCGTCATAATGCGAATTATATAATTTCGCGACGGAAAATCAAAACACGACTCAAGCCCGTATCCCTCCGCAGTCCCGCTGTCCACGGCTTCGCTCTGGATTTCTGCCGCCGTATTTCGCCAGCACTCGCCCACCATATAGCCGAGCGTGCCCCATTCAGAGCCTTCCGCGCGGTTTTGCGCCGCCGCTTCTTCCACCGCGAGCCTGATGTCGTACCAAAAATTGTGCGAATCCGCCACGCCTTCGCCCTTTTTCCCGAGTTGATAGCATTGGTCGAGCCGCCAGCCATCGATTTTGTACTCTCGAATCCAAAAAGACGCAACTTCCTTAAAAAAATCAAGGCTTTCGGGAAATGCTGCGCCGTTAAACTTGCCGAATTTCCGTTCGGGCACTTTTCCTGATGGGGAAGGCGCAACAGAATCGCCCCAATGCCCGAAAACGCCGTCCAAAATCACAAAAATCCCGCGCTCGTGGCAGGCGTCCACCAATTCACGAAACGTGCTTTCACTGCCGAAATGCGGGTCAATGCTAAAAAAATCCCGCGCGTAATAGCCCGTGGAATTAAGCCGCTCTTCAAAGCCTGCATTTTCGTCGGCGTTCGCTCCGCTCGAATCGAAAATGGGCGTGAGCCACACTGCATTAAAGCCCATATTCGCAATGTAGTCCAAAGAATCGATAACGCCCTGCAAGTCGCCGCCCGTTTCTTCCTCGGGACCCCACGCCGTGCGGTATCCGATGCTGGGGTCGCCGTCGCGGAACGTGGAAACCATAATCTGATAGATTCTGAGGTCTTTTGCCTCTGTTTTCGGCTCGGATTTTCCTAATAATTTGCACGAAAAAAAGGGAAAAGAAAAAAGAAACGACATACAAAAAAGTGAAAAAGATGTGGATTTCATTGTTGTAGAATAAAGCGAAATTGCAGTTTTGGTCAATTTGTGTGAGAAAAAAAACACAAAAAACTTGACATCATCTTTTTGTTCTATTACACTCTTGTATAAAGTTACTATAAAAAGATACAAAAGGAGATTTTTATGAAGAGATTTTCCAAAAAAATGGTTGCGATTGCGGCGTTTTCTGTTTTTGCTGCTCAGTTTTTGTTTTCTGAGGATATAAAAATCGGAATTGCCAAAATTGTGCAGCACGTTGCGCTGGATAGCGTGGAACAGGGCGTGATTGACGTGGTTGACGAATACGCCAAAAGCGCCGGGCTGACCGTGAGCTATGACAAGCAAAACGCAAACGGCGATGTGAACGCGGCAAATCAAATCGCCGCAAATTTCAAGGGCGAAAAAGTTGATGTCGCGGTCGGCATTGCCACGCCGATTGCGATTGCGCTGGCAAATTCGCTCAAAGACACGCCTGTTGTGTTCGGCACGGTTACCGACCCCGTGGGCGCGCGCCTTGTGGACGACGTTCGGCACGGCAAAGGCAATGTGACGGGAATGAGCGATGAAATCCCGACGGTGCAGCACATTGCGCTGTTCAAAGAAATTGCGGGCATCAAAAAACTGGGCTACATCTACACGAGCAGCGAGGCGAATTCGCAAAGTTCGCTCAAATTGGTGCAGGAAGGCTGCAAAAAGGCGGGCATTAAGCTGGTGGTGCAGTCGATTTCAAATTCAAGCGAAGTAAAACAAGCCGCAGAAGCGATTGTGCGCCGTGTGGACGGACTGTATCTTTCTACCGACAACACGATTTTTAGCGCATTGCCTGCGATTAAAAAGGTGTTTAACAAAGCAAAAAAGCCGATTTTCTCGGGCGATGTAACAGGCGCAATGAGCGGCGGCATTTTTATGGCGAGCGGCTTTAATTACTACAAGGCGGGGCGTGCAACGGGCGAAATCGTCGTGCAGATTTTGAAGGGTGAAAAGCCTGAGAACATTCCGGTGCGTTTTATGACGAATGCTTCTGACAGCGACCTTTTGTTTGATTTGGACGTGGCAAAAAACTGCAAAATCACGATTCCTGCAACCTATTTGAATCAGGCAAATATGATTTTTGAAAACGGCAGTCTGACCAAAAAATAAATCGATTCTGTTACAGAACATAAAAACGGCAGGGATTTTGTATGATTGAAGGAATGCTCGCGGAAGGGCTGATTTTTGGAATAATGGTGTTGGGCGTGTTTACCACATACCGAGTGCTCAATTTTTGCGATATGACCGTGGACGGCAGCTTCCCTATGGGCGGCGCGGTTATGGCGGTGCTGTTGCTCAAGGGCGTGAATCCCGTGCTTGCGCTGGCGGTTGCGGCGGCGGCGGGGATTCTTGCGGGGCTGGTGACCACGTTTATCTGCACCAAATTCCACATTCCAGACCTTTTGGCAGGCATTTTGATGATGACAATGCTCTATTCCGTGAATCTGCGCATTATGGGCTGTGCCAATATTTCGCTGTACGGTATGAACACGGTGTTTTCGAGCGGAATTGCCGCGTCTTTGGCGGACAAAATCGGGGAAGAATGGTGCATTGTGGTTGTGATGGTGCTGTTTGCGCTGTTCATCAAGTGTGTGCTTGATTTATTTTTTCACACGGATATGGGCTTAACGATGGGCGCGCTCGGCTCAAACGAACAGATGGTCATTTCGCAGGGCGTGAATCCCGTGATTTTGCGCGGAATCGGCATTTGCCTCGGAAACGCATTCGCCGCGCTCTCGGGGGCATTTTACGCGATGTATCAGGGATTTGCCGATGTGGGAAGCGGCTCGGGCGTGGTCGTGTCGGGTTTGGCGTCGTTGATGCTCGGCGAATTTATCCTCAAATCCAACAAAATCGGCGTGCAAACCTTGCGCGTTTTAATCGGCTCAATCATCTACCGCGCGCTGATGTACCTTGCCCGCAATTACGGCTTTGTCATCGGAATGAGGGCGGACGACCTCAAGCTCATCTCTGGTCTTTTAATCATTTTGTGCCTCGCACTTTCGCGAACGAACCTCGGTTCTTTTGCAAAATCAAAATTAAAAAGCGCAAAAGGAAGACAAAAATGATAGAACTCAAAGACATCGGCATTATTTTTAACGAGGGAACGCCAGACGAAAACCGTGCGCTCTCGAATGTGAATCTCAAAATCAACCGCGGCGATTTTATCACCGTCATCGGCTCAAACGGCGCGGGAAAATCCACGCTGTACAATATCATCGCAGGCACGCTCTCGCCATCGACCGGCTCGATTCTGCTCGATGAAGGCGACGGCACAATCCGCGACATCACGGCGGACAAAGAATACAAGCGCGCGAAATACATCGGACGCATTTTCCAGAATCCGCTGTTGGGCACGGCGGGCAAAATGACGCTTGAAGACAATATGATGATTTGCCTAAAAAAAGGATTCAAGGGGCTGAAAATCAGTCTGAATGTCGCAATGCGCGCGCACTTCAAAAGCGAAGTCGCAAAACTGGGAATGGGCTTGGAAGAGCGCTTGAGCGACAACGTGGAGCAATTTTCGGGCGGACAGCGGCAGGCGCTCACGCTGCTGATGGCGGTTTTGTCGCGCCCGTCGCTGTTGCTGCTCGACGAGCACACGGCGGCGCTTGACCCTGCGAATGCCGAGGCGGTTATGCGCCTGACGCGCCAATTTGCCCGCGATTACCATTTGACCGTGATGATGATTACGCACAATATGAATCACGCGCTCGAATACGGAAACCGCCTTTTGATGATGGACAGCGGGCGGATTTTGCTCGACATCGGTGCGGAGGAAAAATCGCTACTGACGCTTGACGATTTGGTGAAAAAATTCCGCGAAATCAAAAAACAGGATTTGTCGAGCGACAAAATGCTTTTGCAATAACTGCGCGAAACCATATTTTCTGTGAAAAAATAAACACGAGGAAACGCCGAGATATTTTTTCTCGCCGTTTCCTCAAGGAAATTGCCTCACTTTTTTTCTGGCAAGCCGTTTCCTCAAGGAAATTGCCTCATTTTTTTCTGGCAAGTCGTTTCCTCAAGGAAATTGCCTCACTTTTTTTCTGGCAAGTCGTTTCCTCAACAAAATTGCTTCACTTTTTTCTGGGCAAGTCATTTTGTGAACAAAAGTGCGTTCTTTTCTTTCAAAAAGGTCTTTTTTTTAGAAAAATCGGTGTATTTTTGGATAAAAAATGGTAAAAATGTGTTTTTTTGAGTAAAAATGATGTCGTTTTGAACGATTTTCAGCATTAAAAGGGATTTTGAAACGAGTGTGCCTGCGTTGTTTACAACGGCAAAAAAAGCCGCTATAGTATGTATATCTTTATAAGAAAATCGGCGAAAAATGGTGGCGAAATGTTTAACAGCCTGTCTGGAATAATTACGGAAAAGGGAAATCAGCGCGTTTTTTTGGAGACGAACGGCATTGAATGGGATATTGCGGTGCCGTCCACGAGTATTGACGCTTTGGGCGCGGCGGGCGAGCAGGGGCGGCTTTTTGTGTGGCTGCAGCATACCGATTCTGCGATGAATCTGTATGGATTTTCGTCGGCAAAGGAGCGCGAGCTTTTTTTTGAGTTGCTCAAGGTGGACGGAATCGGTCCAAAAGGCGCGCTCAAGATAATGTCGAATATTACGGCGGCATCTCTTTCGGCGCTGTTGGAGAGCGGCGATGTGGCGGCGCTGTCTAAGGTGCCGGGCGTGGGCAAAAAGGCATCGAAAATGCTGTTGTCGCTCAAGGGGAAATTGCAGTTGGACGCACTTCCTGCCGCGAAATCTGCAAAATCGTCTTTGCCGTATGCCGCGGTTATTGATTCGCTTTCGGATATGGGCTACGACAAGCGCGATGCGGAGGCGGTGATTGAGCGGCTTTTGAAGGAATTGCAGGCGAGCGAGGATTTTGTGAAAATGCTTCCGACGCAAAAGGAAGATTTGCTGTTTAAGCGTTCAATCGTGGAGATGGCAAGATGAGCGCGCGAAAATCATTTAGGCATGACACGGAAGATGAAATGCTTGAAGCCGCACAGTTGTCGCTTCACAGCGCGGACGATACGGGGGCGGTGCGCTTAAATGTTGCGTCAAGCCGCCTTGTGCGCGCCGAAGAGCCGATGAGCGATGATGCGCAGGATTTTTCGCTCCGCCCGAAATTGCTCGATGAGTTTTTGGGGCAGGAAGAGGTGAAGAAAAATCTGGGCGTGTTTGTGCGGGCTGCCAAGGAGCGCGGCGAGAGTTTGGACCACCTTTTTTTGATTGGACCGCCCGGTTTGGGAAAAACGACGCTGGCGCAGATTACGGCAAATGAACTCGGCGTTGATTTTAAGGTGACGAGTGCACCTGCGCTGGATAAGCCCAAGGATTTGGCGGGGATTTTGTCCACGATTACGCCGCGCACGGTGTTTTTTATTGACGAAATCCATCGTCTCAAGCCCGCGATTGAAGAAATGCTTTACATCGCAATGGAGGATTTCGAGCTTGATTGGGTTATCGGGCAAGGGGCGGCGGCGCGGACGGTGCGCATTCCGCTTCCGCGCTTTACGCTTGTGGGCGCGACGACCAAGGCGGGTATGGTTTCTAGCCCGCTCATCAGCCGTTTTGGTATTGTGCAGCGTTTCAATTATTACACCGAGGCGGAACTTGCCGCGATTATCAAGCGCAGTGCCTCTCTTTTGGGGGCGCAGGCGGACGACGACGCGGCGCTTTTGATGGCGAGTTGTGCGCGAGGAACGCCCCGAATTGCAAACCGCGTGTTGCGCCGTATGCGTGATTTTGCGGACGTGTATTCGGGGGGAAAAATCACGCGGGACATCGTGGAAACGGGCTTGAAGGCGCTCGGCATTGACGGTATCGGGCTTGAAAAATACGACCGCGAAATCCTGCTGTCGATAATCCAGAAATTCGGCGGCGGTCCAGTGGGTGCGGAAACGCTGGCGATTTCTATCGGCGAAAGCCAAGACACGCTCGAGGATTATTATGAGCCGTATTTGATTCAATGCGGGCTTTTGCAGCGCACGCCGCGCGGCAGAATCGCCACTGCAAAAGCCTACGAGCATTTAGGCATTTCCCGCACTTGAAACGGGGCAATGACATAACACAATTTCTAAGAAGGATTTTTATATGCAGACAAAAGATTTTTATTTTGAACTTCCGCAGGAGTTGATTGCGCAAAAGCCGTCGGGAAAGCGCGGAGACGACCGCTTGATGTTTTTGAATCGCGAAACGGGTGCGGTGGAACATCACGTTATGGCGGATTTGGTGGATTTGGTGGACGAGGGAACGCTGATGGTGTTTAACAACAGCCGCGTTCGCCGAAGCCGCTGTTATGCAATCAAAAATTCGTCGGGGCGGGAGCAGGAGTTTTTGTTTTTGAACCCGATGAATACCGATTCAAATACGTGGAACACGATGGTGAAGGGCGCAAAAAAGGTGAAGGCAGGCGGAACGTATACGTTTGCCGATGGCTCTGTGGGCACGATTCTGGAAAATGCCGCCGACAACGGCACGGAGTTTCGCACGATTTCATTCCCGTTTCGCCTTGATGACGATTGGTTTAACCGAAACGGGCACATTCCGCTTCCGCCGTATATCCGCCGCGAAGACGACGACACCGACAGCGAGCGCTATCAGACCGTGTACGCCAAAGAAACGGGCAGTTCTGCAGCCCCGACTGCGGGGCTGCATTTTACTCAAGAGTTGCTTTCGCGGCTGAAATCAAAGGGCATTGAGCTTGAGTGGGTTACGCTGCACGTGGGCTTGGGCACGTTTTTGCCCGTGCGCGCCGAAAACATTGAAGACCACAAAATGCACGAGGAATGGTACACGGTGAGCGAAGAGACTGCACGGAAAATCAATGAGGCGAAAAAGGCCGGGCGCAAGATTCTGGCGGTGGGAACGACGAGTGTGCGCACGCTCGAAAGCGCGGCAGAAGAGGACGGCACGGTGAAAAGCGGCACGAGGGGCACGAGCATTTTTATGTATCCCGGCTACCGTTTCCGCGTGGTTGACCAGATGTTCACCAATTTTCACACGCCTGAAAGCACGCTGATTATGCTTGTGAGCGCATTTGCGGGCAGAGAGCACATTTTGAGCGCGTACCAAAACGCTGTGGAAAACCGCTATCGGTTCTTTTCGTATGGCGACGCAATGCTGATAAAATAATGCTTTCGGGATTTTCCGAAACGCTGAAAATGGGCACAGAAAAAAGCGGAAACCGATGTTGCGTCGATTTCCGCTTTTCTTTTGAAAATTAGCAGTAATAACTGTACTTTTTGAGCCAAGAGGCATAATCATCGTCGGTTGCGCAATCTTCGTATTCAAAAATTGCCTGCTCGATGTCTTCGGTGCCGCCCGTTTGCGACATAATTTCGTACATTTCCTGTAATCTTTGGTAAACTGCTTCTGCTTCTTCCATTTATTCCTTCCTTTGTTTTGGCTTTATTCTATCACAATGTAAAAAGTTATGCAAAATTATTTTGCAAAAGAATCCGAAGTCCACGCAAATTCGCCTTCGTAAAACACTTTTGCGGTGTATTCCACGCGGAAAATGCCCCTTGAAAGCGTGACGAGGTTTACTGTGCAGTTCGGGATTTTTACGTCCCAGTATTGCGCGAGCGTTCTGCCGTCAATGTGGAGCAAAAGGGCTTGCAACGTGCCTCCGTGCGTGGCAACGAGCACGTTTTTGTGTGTTGATTCCAGTGTTTTTATTTCTGATTCCCAAAAATCTGCGGTTCGTTTAAGTGCGTGCTGGAGGCTTTCTGCGCCGTCTTCTGCGATGTATTCGTTCGGGGATTGAAAAAATGCGTTGATGCCGATGAGTGCTGGATTGTTGCGGCGGTCGGCGGGCGTGGTGCCTTCGGCTTTTCCGAATGAAAGCTCAATGATACGCTCGTCGGTGCGGATTTTTTCGCGCGGAAAGCCGCTCAAAATTTCGGCTGTCTCAACGGCGCGGCAGAGCGGGCTTGCATACACTGCGTCAAAAAAAATGCCTTGCGCTTTTAGTCCTTCTGCGGTTTTTTGCGCCTGTGCGCGTCCTGTGTCGTTCAGCGGGATTTCGGTTCGTCCTTGCAGGCGAAATTGTTTATTCCAGTCGGTTTCTCCGTGTCGGATTACAAAAATATTCATAGAAAAACTATACTGGTCTATGCAGGCAAAATCAAGTGTCTGCACCGTTTTTCGTGTGCGACGCAATCGGCTTGAGTCATACCCGATAGGATTTTTTATGCAATCGTGATATAATGAATGAATAGAGGAAAAAAATGGCTGATTTTATAAGCATTGAAAATTGCAGAATCGAAAGTGCAACAAAAACAATCATCGAAAACATTGACTGGCATTTTGCTTCGGGCGAGGCGTGGCTCATTACAGGCTCATCGGGGGGCGGCAAGGCGGATTTTGTGCGCGCGCTTTCTGGCTCGGGGCGGCATTTTGTGCCGAACGCTTCGGGAAGCGACGTTTCTCTTTTTTCGTCGGTGTTTCAGGATAGCACGGAGGTGGTGTCGCTTGAGTCTGCGGCGGCGCTAATCGAGGAAGAGCACGAGCGCGACGAGTCTGATTATATGGACAAAATCGATGAAGGACGGACGGGCAGACGCTATATTTCGGAGGTGCTCGGCGGCGACAGCGCGATTTCGGCGCGGCTTGAAACGCTTCCGCAAGTCAAATTGTGCGGCGTGGAAAAAATCCTTGACCGCGGGCTAAAATTTATGTCTACGGGCGAAATCCGCAGAACGCTTTTGTGCCGTGCGCTTCTTTCGGGCAAAAAATTGCTGGTTTTGAGCGACCCGTTTGCGGGGCTTGACGCGGAAAGCCGGCGCATTTTGCTCGAGTTTTTTGATACCGTGGTAAAAAAACAGCTTTCGGGCAATGATTCGGGGGCGTTTCCGTGCGTGATTTTGTGTATGGAACGTATGGTTGAAATCCCGAAGAGCATCAATCGCGTGCTGGAGTTTTCGGACAATCGCATTTCGTTTTGCGGCACACGCGAGGATTACGACGCTTTGATTGCCGAGCGCGAAAAACAGCGCAGCGAATCGCGTGCCGAAGAAAAATCCGCGTTTGCGCGTGAATTGAACGCAATCCGAAGCGGCGATGTTTTGAGCGAAAAGCATAGTGTGCCAGACGATACGCCGCTGGTGGAATTCCGCAATGTAAACGTGGGCTGGGGCGACCATCGCGTTTTGCGCAATGTGAATTGGACGGTGCATAAGGGCGAGCATTGGCTTGTGCGCGGACCGAACGGCTCGGGAAAAACCACGCTGCTGGAGCTGGTAACGGGCGACAATCAGCAGGTGTATGCAAACGATGTGTCGCTGTTTGGCAGACGGCGCGGCACGGGCGAGACGATTTGGGACATCAAGGCAAAACTCGGCATCGTGAGTTATCGGCTGCACGTGGATTACCGAATGGTCGGCGGCTTTGATTTGGAAAGCGTTATCATCTCGGGCTTCCGCGATTCAATCGGGCTGTACGAGCCAAAGACCGACGTGGAAATGCAGGCGGCGAAAAAATGGCTTGCGCTCGGCGGATTTACGGGGCGTGAAAACGAAACGTTCAGTTCTTTGAGCTACGGAGAACAGCGCGCCGTTTTAATCCTGCGGGCTGCGGTAAAACAACCGCCTCTTTTGATTTTGGACGAGCCGTGCCACGCGCTTGACGAAGATTTCCGACGGAAAATCCTTGATTTGATGGAACTGATTGCCGAAAGCGGCACGACCACAATTTTGCACGTTACGCACGACCCGACGGAAGTGCTTGACGCAGAAAAGCACATTCTGGAACTTTGTCCGTCCGAAGACCCGATGTACCGCATTATCGAGCGATGAGGCATTTTTTTGAGAATCCTTCTTTTTTTTATCAGTGCAATGTGTGTGCTCTGCCCGTGCTTTTGTGCGGACATTGCGGGCGGCGAAATCAAGGGCGAGCCGTGCGCGTTTGAAGAGGTGTGGGGCTACGTTACCGAAGGCGACGAAAAGGAGTTTGACCCCAAAAGCCCAGTAACCGATGTCGGCTATTTTGCTGCCGCGATTAACACCTACGGCGAGCTTTCCTCTGTGCCCAAGCGCAGTAAAATCCCCGCGCAGTACAAAGGACGGGTGCATTTGGTCACGGCGTGCGATGGGCGGGCGCTGTCGCATTTTGTGATGGACCCGAGTTTTCCGCTTCGGGAAAAACTCATCAAAGACCTCGTTGCAGCCGCCAAGGATTTTGACGGGCTTCAAATTGATTACGAGTATATTCCCGGGCGCGACGCACAGAATTTCATCACGTTTTTGCAAGAAGTGCGCCGCCGTCTGCCTGCCAAAAAAATCTTCTCGGTTGCCGTTCCCGCGCGAATGCGAACGATTGGGGACGACATTTATCATTATCCCAAAATTGCCGCGATTGCCGACCGCGTTTTTATTATGGCATACGACGAACATTGGTCCACGAGCGCGCCGGGCTCAATCGCGTCAATGGGCTGGTGCAAAAAAATTGCCGCGTATGCTTCTTCGGTCATTCCAAGCGAAAAACTCGTGATGGGATTGCCGTCGTATGGGCGAACGTGGGGGAGAACGTGGAACCGCGCGTTCTATCACTCTGGGATTAAGCGGATTTGGCGGGAGAACGGACAGCCCAAAATCGAGCGCACGGATTCCATTCCGCATTTTTCGTTCACGGTAAAACTAGGCGTAACGTGCTACTACGAGGACGATTTTTCGCTGGTGGAACGCTGCCGAATGTACGAGAAAATGGGCATCGCAAAAATCGGATTTTGGCGAATCGGATTTGAAGAGCCGTCGTTTTGGCAATGGATAAAAATCGCGCCTGTCAACCATGCACCCGCCGCGCTCAAATTGCAAATTCCGCTCGAGCGCGATAGCGATTTTGATTTTCTTTCCGCCTTTCACCTCGTTCATTGATTTTTCGTGTCATTCTGTATGTGCGCGGGCAAAAAAGCGCGTTCTTCAAAAAGAATTCGCTCGCCGATTGCTTGGTCAGTGAATTCCTGAAAAAGAATTCGCTCACCGACTCTTCGGATAGTGAATTCCTGAAAAAGAATTTGCTCGCCGACTGCTTGGACAGTGAATTCCTGAAAAAGAATTTGCTCGCCGACTTCTCGGTGAGTGAATTCCTGAAAAAGAATTCACTCACCGACTGCTTGGGCTGTGAATTCCTGAAAAAGAATTTTCACGCGCAAAAAAATCCCGTGCAGCAAACACGGGATTGAAAAGGAGCACATCTTATTTAAGCAATGCCAAAATGTCTGCGTCCCGCTTCCAGCGCACAGCGACCGCATACGGTGTTTCTCCGTCGCGGTTTTTTATGGTTTTGTCCATATCGCGCGAAAGCAGTTTTTTGATTGTCTCAGGCGTGGCGGTTTTGGCGGCGTAGTGCAAAATGGTTTCGCCTTGGAAATCCTGCGAATTGCCTGTGGTTTCAAGCAGCGTATCAAGCACCGCTTCGTTTCCCCGCTGCAATGCGGCGGTTGCGGCATTTTCGCCCGCGTTGTCAAAGATAAACGGGTCGGCGTCGTTTTGCAAAAGCACGGCTGCAAGCGCGGTTTGCTTCATCGTAATCGCTTCGAGGAGTGGCGTTAAGCCTTTGCCGTTGCGCTGATTTATCGGATAGCCTTTGTCGATGAGCATTTGCATAACGGCAGGCGCGGCTTTTGTTTCCACTGCGATGTGGATAGGCGTGTTGCCGTCGGTGTCCATCAGCGTCAGCTGTTCGCCCAAAACGGCGTTGATGAGCGTGTCGCTGTCTTTGATGAGAATGGAAAACGGCGTATTGCCGTAGCTGTCGCGCGAAAGAGGATTTGCGCCCGCGTTGCGCACCAGATTGATGAGCGTGATGTTGCGCGTTTTTGCCGCTTCGTGATACGGATTTGAACCGTACATATCTTGAATCTGCACGTTTGCCCCGTTTTTGATGAGCATTTCGGCGATGTCGGCTTTTATGCGCTCGATTGCGTCGGTGATGACGGGCTTTCCGGTCGCGTCGGTTGAGTCCACATACGCGCCTGCGTTGACGAGCATTTGCGCAATCTGCAATTTGCCCGTGCGTGCGGCGAATGCGAGCGGTGTTTTTCCGCTGACGTTTTTCGCATCGATTTCTGCGTTGTGCTTAAACAAGATGTCGGCGGCTTTGTTCGCATTCCAGCTGACCGCGTGGTGAAGCGGTGTGTTGCCAAGATTGTCGTGTGCATTCACGTTTGCGCCGTTGTCCAACAGCTCTTTTACGATTTTGGGATTGTCCGTCTGAATCGCGGAAAACAGCGGTGTTTCTCCGCTTGAGTTCGCTGCATTGACCGACGCGCCTTTTACAATCAGTGCCGATACCGCATCTCCTAGTTCCCAGCTTGCCGCGTAATGCAATGGTGTGTTTTTGTTGCCGTCCGTGGCGTTGATGACCGCGGGCGCTAAAAGCCATTGCTGTTTTTCGCCGCCGCTTTTGAATGCCAGTCGAAGCGGGCTGTCGTTCTCGGAATTGGTGGCGAACACATCAGCGCCGCGTGCCAACAGCAATGCAACTGCATCGCGGTTGTCGTTTTTGATTGCCGCATACAGCACGGAGTCGCCGTTTTGGTTTCGCGCATTTTCGTCCGCGCCCACCGAAAGCAGATACTCGATGTCGGAGGTGTTTGCATTGTTCAAAAGTGCGATGTGCAGCGGTGTGTTGCCGAATGAATCGTGCATATTCACGTTGTGCTCGTTCACCAGCAATTTGAGAATGCCGTCGTGCTCAAATGCGCGGGTGAGCGGAGTCTGCCCCTTGTTGTCGCGGGCGTTGATGTCCGCGCCCTGCTTTGCAAAAAACACGATTTGCTTTGAATCTGCCCGTTCAACCGCAATCGCAAGCGGAGTAACGCCCTGTTTGTTGCGTTCGTTGCAAGATGCGCCGTTTTTGATGAGCATTTCAAGGATTTCCTCATCGCTGGCGTTCAGCGTGGCATTGTGAAGCGGTGTATCGCCGAAAGAATCCTTTGCGCTTACGTCGGCTTTTTTTTCAATGAGAATCTGATAGATTTGCTTTTGCGAAGGACGCGGAATAATGAGCAAAATCGGTGTTTTTCCCAGACGGTCTTTTGCGTTCACGTCTGCGCCGCCGTCGAGCAGCGTCTTTACGATGTCCGCCCGTCCGTATCGCACTGCCTCGTGAAGCGGCGTTGAACCTGCGCTGTCCTGCACGCTCAGCACTGCTTTATTCGACACCAAATACGACACGATGCCAGAATGTCCGCTGATTGCCGCAATGTGAAGCGGTGTCTGCCCGTCGTCGCTGCGCAGATTCATATTGTGCGTGCGAACTGCGTCCTCAAAATACGCAAAATCCCCGCGCACAGGCTCGGCGTTCGCCAGAATCAATGCGGCGGCAATACGAATCGAGACGGCGTTTTCGGCGTGGTCAAACGCATAGGCGAGCGGTGTTTTTCCGTCGTCGTCTTTTACAGAAAGCGGGATTTCTTTTTTGATACACAACTGAACGGCAGCTTCGTTTTTGTTGATGACAAAATAATGCACGATTGATTTGCCGTCAAAATCCACCGCGTAGCCCGTCTTTTTGGTAATCATAATATCGTTGTAGACATCAGGATTTTCCATCGCGATTTCAAGGGCGGGTTTTCGCTCTGCGTCGCGCGCAAAAATGTCAGCGCCTGCGTCCACGAGGATTTTTGCCGTTTCGGTATTTTTATGTTTTATGGCAAGCAAAAGCGGCGTTTCGTTGTTCTTGTTTTTCAAATCCAGCGACGCTCCTTTTTCAATGAGAAATTCCGCCATTTTTACATCGTTGTATCGTGCAGCGGCGTGGAGCGCGGTGTTGCCGTCCTCATCGGCGGCATCGAGCGAACTTTTTGACGCAAACATTTGCATTGCTTCGGCATTTTTTCCAGCCTTTATCAATTCCTGAACGGACGGTTCTTTTTGATTTACAGAATGAGAAGTGGTGGCGCAACTTGCGAGCACAAAAGCCGCAGACAAAAGCACCGTTTTTGAAGCGAGATTGATTTTCATAGAGCTTCCCCATAAAAAGAAAATTTCTTTTATAGTATCGGAGAAACTCGTGCTGTTTTTAGCGGTTTTGCGCTTTTTTCGCACATTCTGCGCATAATCCCCACACATTGACTTGCAGCCGGTCGAATTGCGCGCCGTCGGGAATTGCACTTGCGCAGTACCGCTCCAAGTCGGGCAAAAGCGAATCCTTTACGTCCTCGATTTTCCCGCATTGATTGCACTTAAAATGAAAGTGATTCGACAAATCTGCGTCAAACCGCGCTTCATCGTCAGCGATGGTAACTTCGTTGATGAGTTTGTGTGCAATGAATGTTTTGAGCGTATTGTACACCGTGGTGCGCGAAAACGACGGAAATTGCGGTGAAAGCGCGCGATACACCATATCGACCGTGGGGTGCTCTCGGCTTTCTGAAAGATAGCGAAAAATGGCAAGTCTCTGCACAGACGGACGAATGCCCGCATCGGCGATTTTTTTTGCATATTCTTCTTGCGTCATCGCGTCCTCCATTTTGCAGTTATTTCATTGCTTTGAAAAGATTTGCATTGAATAGATTGTGCGATTAACAAAGAACTTTTGCCCCTTGTTAATCGCATTGTTACTGAACATTGCGGAACATTATTTTCCGAAATATCGCTTCAAAAGACCTGCAAAACCGCAACCGTGGCGCGCTTCGTCTTTTGCCATTTCGTGCACCGTGTCGTGCACAGCGTCGTAGCCGAGCTTTTTCGCAAGCGCTGCCAACTCCATTTTGCCTGCACACGCGCCTTTTTCCGCCGCCGCGCGCAATTCCAGATTTTTCTTTGTGGAATCCGTAACGACATCGCCGAGCAATTCGGCAAACCGTGATGCGTGGTCAGCTTCTTCAAATGCGTATCGCTTGAATGCCTCTGCAATTTCGGGGTATCCCTCACGGTCAGCCTGACGCGACATCGCCAAGTACATTCCAACCTCGGAGCATTCGCCGTTGAAATTATCGCGAAGTCCCTGTACCACCGCTGCATCGTAGTCTTTTGCAATGCCTACAACGTGCTCTGTTGCATATCCCGCGCCGTCGTCCTTTTTCTCCTCGAATTTGCTCGCAGGAACGCCGCACTGCGGACATTTTTCCGGCGGATTGTCTCCAACGTGCACATAACCGCAAACTTTGCAAACCCACTGCTTCATAGGTAGCCTCCAAAATGGTAAAAATAAGAGTGTTTAGATTACAAAATTGTAATCATTTCAAAAATAAATATAATACAATTTTGTTTTGCTGTCAATATTTTTTATTCATAGAATGTGTTTTTGTGGTATCAAATATGCTTAAAATTGATTAAAATAATGAAAAAAGATGTCAAATTTTTTTTCAACGCTTGCAAAATAGTTTTTCTGTGTTAAAATAGAATATTATGGATAATTTGACGGTATCTACAGGGAAAGCATATCCTTTTGGTGCTTCTGTTTGTAAAGACGGCGTGAATTTTGCGGTCTACAGCAGGCACGCAACTTCGATTACGCTGGAACTTTATGAAAATGAAAGCGATTCGCTTCCTGCACTTTCTTATACATTAACTCTTGAAAACAATAGAACGGGCGATGTCTGGCATATATTTGTGGCGGGATTGTCCGCTGGTGCTTTGTATACATACCGCGTGGCAGGTCCGTTTGAGCCACGCGAGGGGCACCGCTTTGATGAAAAACAGATTTTGCTTGACCCGTATGCAAAGGCTTTGACCGCAGAATCGATATTTGCGAATATTCCTCACGGCTATACTGTTGTGCAGGACAAAATGGATATAGAACTTGAAAAGCCTAATAAACTCAAAAAATTCCCGAAATGCGTTGTGATTGACAATGACGGCTACGACTGGGAAGGTGATAAACCTCTGAATATTCCGCTTTCGCGCTCGATTATCTATGAAACGCATCTGAAAGGTTTTACCGCCTCTTCAAATGCGGGTGTTTCTGCGGCGGGCACATACCGCGGTATGATAGAGAAAATCCCGTATTTGAAAAAACTGGGAATTACATCTGTTGAGTTGCTGCCTGTTTTTGAGTTTGATGAGAGCGAAAACGGAAATATAAACCCGCGCACGGGAGAGAGATTAAAGAATTATTGGGGCTACAGCACGATTTCTTTTTTCGCGCCAAAGGCTTCGTATGCCGAAGATAAAACGCCTGGCGGCTGTGTGAATGAGTTTAAAGATATGGTAAAAGCATTTCACAAAGAAGGCATAGAGGTTATTCTTGACGTTGTGTATAACCACACGGCAGAGGGAAACGAACACGGCGTAACGCTCAATTTCCGCGGTTTTGACAACAGCATTTTCTATCATCTGGTAAGTAATCATAAAGAATACTATATGAACTATTCGGGGTGCGGAAACACGGTGAATTGCA
>ERZ842401.763-NODE-763-length-47427-cov-5.133201_pt1 | contig 47427 bp, 41 predicted proteins | sample MGYA00521270_ERZ842401 | MGnify/ENA primary metagenome ERZ842401 (study PRJEB31892, sample SAMEA3878208) | bioreactor metagenome | biome: Moose rumen | place: Sweden | collected 2011-10 | study: EMG produced TPA metagenomics assembly of the PRJEB12797 data set... | reverse complement strand
AGCACAACCTTGCCAAGGTTGGGGTCGCGGGTCCGAGTCCCGTTTTCCGCTCTTTCTTTTATAACAAAAACACAGACTCCACCTAAATGAATTTATACATACGTTATTTTGACAGAGAGGTTCTGGTCAATCAAGTTGATGATGCCATTGATTTTCTGGCGAGTATCGACGAAATAGGAATGAACCGCGAGTTGGAACAGGACATTCGTGACTATGCAGCCAGTGATGTGATGTATCCCAAACGCTATAAAATCCGTCCGCGTATCTACTTTATCATCATCAAGACAGAGGCTGCTACCATGCAGGACTTCAAGGACAAGCGCGCCATCAGCGAGCGTCAGGCTGCCAAGTCGGTTACGCCTGCCGTATTGCGACTTAATGAGGAGTGCTTTGGGTGGTATGAGGGCACGATGGACTTCAAGCGTGTACAGATGGTGCCGGGTACGGGCAAGTTCCAGTATCGCGATACCCATTTTGTGGCTTGTTGCAAGGCTGTCTCTGGTCTCGATTGTTACAACCGCATTGTTGACCATCTCAGCCAGCGTGTTGACAGCCGCAGCCAGTTCCCTTCGGCCAAGGGCAAGAATTTCAAGTTCCGCTTTCTTGGCATGTGTAAGTAAAAAAGTATAACCATCAACCCGTTTTTTGTAGTAAAGAGAACCGCTGCCCTATGAATAAGGTGATGTTGATAGGCAATGTTGGTGTAGAGCCTGAAATACGATATGTAGAGCAAGGGCTGGCTTGTGCGCGGGTGCGCTTGGCCACTACGGAGCGTGGTTACACATTGCCTAACGGCACTCAGGTGCCCGACCGTACTGACTGGCACACGGTTATCCTGTGGAAACGGCTGGCCGAAATCGTGGAGCAGTATGTTCATAAGGGTGACAAACTGTACATCGAGGGTCGGCTTCGCTACTCCACTTATGACGACAAGCAGGGACAGCGTCGCTATCAGACGGAAATCTGGGCAGACAACATGGAAATGCTGACGCCTCGTGCTGCCACTCCTGCGGTCAAAGAGACTGCCGATGGTCAGTAATCAACAATCATGGATGATTTTCTACAAATATTCAATGAAGTGACGCTGCTGCCGCTGACCATGGGAGCAGTTGTTGCTGGTGTCTTGGCGTGTGTGCTATTAGTGGTTTCAGGCTTTGCCTCTGGTTCGGAAATTGCTTTCTTTTCCCTTTCACCCGCCCATTTGGCTGAGTTGGAGGAGGAGAAACATGCTGCCGACAGCAGTATCAAGGCCTTGCGTGCCGACTCAGAACGTACGTTGGCCACCATCCTGATCACCAACAATTTGGTCAATGTCACCATCATCATGCTGTGCAATTACTTTTTTGCACATGTGGTGGACTTTGGACAGGCCTATTGGCTCCAGTTTCTGTGCATTACCGTGCTGCTAACCTTCTTGCTGCTTTTGTTTGGTGAAATCATGCCTAAAATTTATACGGCTAAGGACCCCTTGCTGTTTTGCCGACGTGTGGTCAACGGCATCTTGTTCTGCCGCAAATTGTTCTACCCCATTGCCAGCATCTTGTTGCGCACGGGCATCTTGGCAGAGAAGGTGGTGCAAAAGGAGAATCGTGTGCTGAGCGTGGACGATTTGGAGCAGGCACTGGAACTGACTGACAAGGAGGACATCAAGGAGGAGCAGCGCATGTTGGAAGGCATAGTCCGCTTTGGCGACGAGACGGCCAAGGAAATCATGACCTCAAGGCAAGACGTGGTGGACCTTGACTTCAAAGCCTCGTTTGCCGATGTGTTGCAGTGTATCGTGGAGAACAATTACTCGCGTATACCTGTCTATCAGGACAACAGCGATAATATTCGTGGCATCCTCTACATCAAGGACTTGTTGCCCCACCTCTCTAAAGGCAACAACTTCCGCTGGCAGTCGCTTATTCGTCCACCCTATTTCGTGCCAGAAACTAAGAAGATTGACGACCTGTTGCGCGAGTTTCAGGAGAATAAGGTGCATATAGCCATTGTTGTCGATGAGTTTGGTGGCACCAGTGGCATTGTCACTTTGGAGGATGTGCTGGAGGAAATTGTCGGTGAAATCAATGACGAGTATGACGAGGATGAGAAAAACTATGTACGCATCAACTCAAACACCTTTGTGTTCGAGGGTAAGACGTTGCTTAGCGATTTCTACAAGATTATGAAACTTGACGACGACATCTTTGAGGAGGTTGAAGGCGATGCCGACTCACTGGCCGGACTGTTGCTGGAAATCAAGGGCGACTTCCCCAAGATGCATGAGAAGATAGACTATCAGAACTTCACTTTCGAGATATTGGAAATGGACGAGCGTCGCATCTCGAAGGTTAAGGTCATTGTTCACCAGCCCACTTCTGACCAGCCCACGGCTTGATACCACTGCATCTGCTTGATGCTTTGATTGAAACGGTACGTGGTGTTGTCGTATTTGGCCATTGGGAAGAACATGCTCACACAGCCCTGGTTTTCAGTCGTGGCAGTAGCAAAGTCATTGAAGTTTACCGTATTGTTGTTCATGGTCTCCCAATGCAGCGCTTTGGCAGAGAACTTCACGGCATTATTGAAAGCAGCCAGCCACTGATCGTAGGCATCAGGATAGGCAGAGAGAGCCGTCTGCATCACGTGATGCACGTCGTACATAATCTTGTAGTTGTCGTTGTATCTGCCATTGGGGGCGTAATAATAGATAATCTCCTGCATGGCATCCTGCTGTTGCAGATAGGTGGCAACGAGTGGAAGTACCTGTTGGGTGGCTTGGACCAGCGCCTCCATCTGGTCAAGTTTGATGGCAGAGAGCGGCAGATAGTTGGGGTTGGCCTTGGCGTAAGCATCAATGATGCCCTCATAGAATGTTGCTGAGGTACTGAAGAAGTGAGGCATAGCCGTGTTGTACGGGGCACCGTCGCCAGGAATTTCAGAGGGTGCGCCGATGAGATATTCAGCTACGTCGCGCAACTCATAGGCTACTTCGGTGCCCATCATGTTGCAGCAATCGCAGAAAAGAAACTTCCACGTGATGCCCGTCTGGGCCAGTGCATTCCGAAGCTCGGGTATTTGCATCCACAGGCCCCGGTTAGAGTAGTTGTTTGGTTCACCACCATTGTCAACCCCATAGGCACGTCGTGGAGCACTCGTGCTGTTGGGTTCGAAAATCCAGCCGCTGGCGTGGCCCCACAGCACCAGTCCGTACTCCTTGGCCGGACAGAGACTGGCTATCCGTTTCAGCACTTCGCTCATGTTGTTCACGTCTGAGACATAGAAATCTGACGCATAACGGTAGAGCGTATCCACTGGCGCGCTTGTCTGGTTGGTCACCTTGGCTATGAATGGCTTCTCTGTACTGTTGATTCGGTCCACAAAAATGACGAGGTTATTGTTGCCCGTCACATTTTTCATGCCCTCAATCATCTCACTGATGTCATATTGAGGAAAGGAGTAGGAAGACAGGTTGTTGTCACCTGACATATAGACGATGACGGTGCGGTCGGCCTTGGCCGGCTCTGGGGCTGGGGTCTCCGATTCGTGCTTGTGGCAGCTCATCAGCAGTGCGGCTGCACATATAAAGGTCAAGAAATGTCTCATGTTGCAATATTTTTGGTGCAAAGATACAAACATTTGGCAAAAAAAGCGTATCTTTGCAGCTAAATTTTAAGGTAAGATGAAGAAACTGATTGTTTTTATCCAAATATTATTCCTTTTCGTGGCACCTCTTTCAGCACAGGACAACCCCTTTGTTCAGTGTGAAGATACGTGTTCGCACATCCATGGCATAGACCTGAGTCACTATCAGGGAAACGTGTTCTGGGAAACGATAGGCGAGAACACCAACATGACCTACGTCTATCTGAAGGCTACTGAGGGTGGGGACCGTATTGATGCCACTTTCGAGCGTAACATAGAGTTGGCACATCGTCATGGTCTCAAGGTGGGCAGCTATCACTTCTACCGCCCGTTGGCTGACCAGCAGCGCCAGCTGAAGAATTTTATGTCACAGTGCCTGCCGGGCGAGCAGGACCTGATACCGATGATAGACATAGAGTCCACTGGCGGGCTCGACACCGATGTGTTCTGTGACTCGCTGTTCTATTTCCTTGACTTGGTGGAGGAGGCTTATCACCAAAAGCCTCTCATTTATACTGGTCGCAACTTCTATAACAAGCATTTGGCGGGTAAAATCAACGAGTATAAGCTCATGATAGCCATGTACACAGATCAGGAACCCGTGTTGATAGATGAGCGTGACATCACCATGTGGCAGTATTCAGCTAAGGGGCGTATAGTCGGCATTAGCGGCTATGTGGACAAGAGTCGATTCATGGGCAACCACCATTTGCATGAGATTCGTTTTAAGCATTAAAAAATCGTAAATCCGTAAAAAGTAAATAATAGCGATGATTATCAAATGTCCAGAATGCGGTCATCAGGTGAGCAGCCTCGCCGTAACCTGTCCAAGTTGTGGCATAGCCATTGCCGGTAACATAACGAAGTGTCCCCATTGTGGCGGTACCATGCTGGCTAACCAAGATGTGTGTCCCAATTGCCTGAACTCCATTCACCAGCGGGCCAACAGCACTGTGCGTACAACCGATGAGACTGAAGCACCGGCAGCATCGGCAGCAAAGGAAAATACCCAAAATAGAGATGCCACTGCTGCGCAGGAGCCACAGCCTGCTCCGCGCAATCACAAGGGCTTGTGGGCCACTCTGATAGTGGCTTTCGTCATAGCCTTGGCCGTCGTGTTTCTCGGCTATTACTTCTATCGTCATACGCAGGAGCAGAACGAGCAGTATGCCTACGAGAATGCCATGCGCAGTTCGGAACCTGCCGTCTTGCAGAACTTCCTTGACATCTATGTTGCAGCTCCGAAGCAACATCGCGATTCCATCAAGGCTCATCTGGAAGTGTTGCGCCAAGTGGATCAGGAGTGGCAGAAGGCCGTTGTCAAATGTTCGAAGGTTGTCTTTGAGAAGTATATTGAGCGTCATCCCACCAGCATTCATACCATCGAGGCCAAACTAAAGATAGACTCGCTGGACTGGATTACCGCAGCGTCAGCCAATACCTTAGAGTCCTATAAGACCTATATGGAGAATCACACTGACGGTAGCCACTTTGACGATGCCAAGATGAACTACGACAAACTGTCGGAACGCATGATTTCGCCTGCCGACGAGCAGATGGTCAATCAGGTGTTCTCTGACTATTTCAATTCACTGGCCCGCAACGATGAGACGGGGCTGATGGCTACACTGGGAACATTGCTCAACAGTTTTATGCGCAAACCTAATGCCACGCCCGACGATGTGGCCAGGTACATGAAAAGTTTGCATGAGGCTACTGACATTACAAGCATGAACTTCCTGCTGAACAATGACTGGAAGATAGATAAGATAGAGAATATTGAGACAGGTGAAATGGAGTATGCTGTCACGTTCACAGTCAACCAATATATAGATCGGACGGAACCAGACAAAGAGCGCAAGAACCTTTACAAGGTCAGCGCCAAAGTGTCGCCGGAAGGAAAAATCGTAGAGTTGAACATGAAGAAAGTCGTACGTTGAGTACGACTTTCTTGTTTTACGATTTATTATTCGGTTTCTGGTGACATGTCTACAGCTTCAAACTTGAAGTCAGTTGTCGTTAGATATTGTACGCTATAAGTGCCTTTGCCCCGTTCTACATATTTCTTCTTCATCTTCTGATACAGCTTTTCGGCTTTCTTCTGCGTCAAGGCATAGATGACGAGGCAGACACGATTGGGCTGCTGTTGTTTGTCACTAAGATATTCCCTTAACTGATAACTGTAGTTATCGCGGCCCAGTAGGAACTTGGTCTTAGTGTCCACCCAGGCTCCCGGTACATCCTGTATGTTGGTGATGTAGACGGTGGAGTCCTTGAACGAGGCAGAGAATCCAAATATGTAGAGATGGTCTTTCTTGATGCTTTTGGCACTGACATTGGTGGCGGTAGCCGCGAGAAACAGTGCAACTAAGATGTACTTCAATACTTTCATTGTCCTAAATATGCTTTTAACATTTTGTTCTTGGTATTATTGCGAAGGCGGCGGATGGCTTTCTCCTTTATCTGTCTGACCCGTTCGCGGGTAAGACCGAATTTGTTGCCAATCTCCTCCAAAGTCAGTTCCGGCTCGCCAATGCCATAAAAAGCTTTGATGATGTTGCGTTCACGCTCGTTCAGCATAAGCAATGCATTGGCAATCTCAGCTCGCAACGACTCTAAGACCAGTTGCTTGTCGGCCATGGGGGAGTCGTCATTGACCAGCACGTCGAGCAGGCTGTTGTCCTCACCGTCAGCAAAAGGAGCATCCATCGATACGTGGCGACCATTTATCATCAGCGCCTCATCAATCTTGTCCTCAGGGAGGTCTGTCTGTTCTGAAATTTCATCGACCGAGGGGCGACGCTCATTTTCTTGCTCAAATTTGTTGAGAATGCGGTTGATTTTGTTTACTGACCCTAATTGGTTGAGAGGTAATCGCACAATGCGACTTTGCTCAGCTATGGCTTGCAGAATACTTTGGCGAATCCACCATACGGCATAGGAGATAAACTTAAAACCACGAGTCTCGTCGAATTTTTCAGCAGCCTTAATCAACCCAACGTTGCCTTCATTGATAAGATCGGCCAATGAGAGCCCCTGATTCTGATATTGTTTGGCAACAGACACCACGAAGCGAAGATTGGCCTTGGTCAGCCGCTCCAAGGCTTTCTGGTCACCTTTCCTGATGAGCTGTGCCAATTCTACCTCTTCATCGCTGGTGAGAAGTTCTTCGTGGCCAATCTCTTGCAGATATTTTTCCAACGATTCACTTTCACGGTTAGTGATGGATTTCGTGATTTTAAGTTGCCTCATTGAGTCGTAGTTTTTTAGCCGAATGCAAAAGTAAGGTATTTTTTCGGAATCACCAAAAAATACCTTACTTTTTTCTGTTCATGTCTCAGAATAAACTACTCGTTTTCCAACGGAACGGCAAAGTAGGCTTTTTTGCCAGTGGGATAAATACCTTGGATAAAGAGTACTGGTTCCTTGGATGTCGAGGTGTCCTTCACGATCTTTTGTAAGTCGTTGATGGTTTTCACTGTCTGGTCGTTGACGCGCTGGATGATGAAGCCCTTGTTAATGCCGGCATCCTTCATCTTGCCACCGTTCACCTTGATGACTTCCAAACCGTAAGAAATGTTCAGCTGCTTCTTCAAGGCATCGGAAACCTCACGGAAGTTTGCACCTAATACATCGAGGTCGGCATTCTTTACCACTTTGGTCGTGCCCTGTTCGTTTTTCAGGGTGAGGGTAGCGGTGTGCGGCTTTTTGTTGCGCAGGTAGTTAACCACAACTTTGTCGCCTGGACGTTTTTGAGCCATAATGCCTTGTAACTCGCCAAACTTCTTGACCTTTTTGCCGTCAATGGCTGTAATGACATCGTCCTTCTGCAAGCCAGCAGCCGCAGCAGCACCGTCTTCAACCACTTCGTTAATCCAGATACCCTCCATAGTGCCAAAGTCAATGTCGTTTCCTTTTTCCTTTTCTGCATCCACATAGTTGCTGACGTCGCCACCCTTAATACCAATCATGGCACGCTGTACGGTACCGTATTTCTTGATATCCTCAACGACTTTGTTCATGATGGCAGTTGGAATAGCAAAGCCATAGCCGATATTGGAACCTGTTTGCGAGTAAAGCATAGCATTAATACCTATAAGCTCACCACGTGTGTTGACCAGTGCACCGCCCGAGTTACCCTGATTGATGGCAGCATCGGTCTGAATCATGGAACTGACACCATCACCCATCTGACGGGCTTTAGCCGACACGATACCAGCAGTCACTGTGTTGTTCAGTCCTAATGGGTTACCTACTGCCAGCACCCATTCGCCAACCTTCACGTTGTCGGAATTGGCAACAACGATGGCAGGCAGGTCCTTGGCGTCGATTTTGATGAGAGCCAAGTCTGTCGTTTTGTCAGCACCGATAACGCGGGCAGAGTATTCTTTTGAGTTTTCGTTGAGTGTAACGGTCAGTTCATCGGCACCATCTACCACGTGGTTGTTTGTAACAATATAGCCATCGGTTGAGATGATGACACCCGAACCTGCAGCAGCACGCTTTGGGGTCTGCACTTGACGTTGCTGTTTGCCGCCGTTGTTGCGACCGCGGCCAAAGAATCCACCAAACGGGTCGGAGAAGAAATCCTCGAAGGGGTCACTATACTCCACAGTTTGGGTCTTGGCGTTGGTCACAGATTTGATGTAGACCACTGAAGGTAGCGACTTCTCTGCTGCGTAAGTCAAGTCTACGGGTTGTCCTGCTGGAGCAGCAGTTGCAGCTGCCGGAGCTGCCTGTGTCTGGTTGCACGATGCTGCTGAGAATGCAATGACCATGAGATACATGGTTGGCATTAAACTCTTTACAATCTTTTTCATGTCTTTATTTCCTTTCTTGTTTGAGTTAATAATATTTCAAAGTTCGTAAACTGAGTGCAAATTTAGGAGCAAAATTTGAAAAACTGACAATTTGTCTTATCTTTTTGTTGCAATTTAACAATTTCTACCCCTTGCTTAACGGCTGTTAGAATTTAACGGTCGAAAGCTGAAAAACTGACAAAATTAACAAGAAATGGATTTTTAGTTTTAAATACAAAACTATATTTAGGCACAAAAGAATCTGGACACCCTTGTTAGGGATGCCCAGATTGATTTCATTGTATTTCTTCGCTGATATAGCCTTGTGGCAGTCGCCGACAATTATATTGCGATGCCATGATTTCTCCATAGGCTCCTGCAGAGCGAATGGCTATCAAGTCGCCACGGTGGCAACCATTCAAGTCGATTTGCTTGGCAAAGACATCTGTAGATTCACATATTGGTCCCACCACGTCGTAAGTCTCTGTAGGCGCGTCGCTCGAAATATTTTCTATTTTATGGTATGCCTGATAAAGGGCAGGGCGAATTAAGTCGGTGAATCCGGCATCTACAATACAGAATTTCTTGACTGTTCCTACCTTAATATATAACGCGCGCGTGATAAGTGTTCCACATTGGCCGACGACAGCACGTCCCAACTCGAAATGGAGTGTTTGACCAGGACGCAGTTTGAGCTTTTTGGCATATGTGTCGAAGTAGGCCTTGAAGTCGGGAATGGGTACTCGGTTGGGGTATTGGTAGTCAATGCCCAATCCTCCACCAACATTGATGTGCTCTACCGTAATGCGATGGCGTTCAAGTTCATTTTGAAGTTCATTGACGCGGTTGCAGAGTGCCTCGAAGTCGCCCATATCCAATATTTGCGAACCGATATGGAAGTGAAGCCCCACGGTCTTGACATGTTTCATGGCAGCAGCCTGTTCAATGACTTTGAGCATGTCGCGCATGTCAATGCCAAACTTGTTCTCGGCCAGACCTGTGGTAATGTTGGCATGGGTGTGAGCTCCGACGTTGGGATTCAATCGGAATGCCACGCGTGCCACCTTGTTGCGGGCGGCTGCCAGTTCGTTGATGATTTCCAACTCTGCAATGCTCTCTACGTTGAAACAGAAAATGTCATTGTCCAGACCGAGATTGATTTCCCAATCTGCCTTTCCCACGCCAGCAAAGACTATTTTAGAACTGGGGAAGCCCGCACGTATAGAGGCTTCTATTTCACCACCGCTGACACAATCAGCTCCCAGCCCTGCTTCACGTATGATACGCAGCACTTTGGGATTGGCATTGGCCTTGACTGCATAGTGAACAGTAAAACCCTCATGCTTTTGTGCCTCTTGGTTGATGGCGCGGAGCGTTTGCCTAAGCAGCTCCGCGTCATAATAGTAGAACGGTGTCTGTATCCGTTCCAGCTTGTCTAATGGGAATATTCCTTTTGTCATTGTGTTGTGTTGGTTGTTGTTGGTTACTTGTTGAACAGTGTGTTGCTCAGTGACTGTAAGGCGCGTTTCTTGTCTTCTTCGCGGATGAGGAACGAGATGTTGTAGTTAGAGCCGCCATAGCTAATCATGCGCACGGGAATATTCTTCATGGCATCCATAACAAGTGTCTCGAAGCCGATATTCGACCAATCAAGGTCACCTACTACACAGATAATGCACATGTTCGTGTCAACGGTTACCGTGCCATATTTTTTTAGTTCATCAACGATTTCGCCAAGGTGGGCAGACTTATCTATTGACATGGATACGCCGACTTCTGAGGTACATACCATGTCGATAGGTGTTTGGTACGACTCAAAGATTTCAAATACCTTGCGCAGGAAACCGGTGGCGAGTAGCATGCGACTTGACTTGATTTTAATGGCAATGATGTTGTCTTTTGCAGCAACAGCCTTAATCTTTCCATACTCTGTGTTGTTGGAAATGGTAGTTCCCTCGGCATCGGGTTCCATGGTGTTAAGCAGGCGCACGGGAATACCGGCATACTTTGCAGGCTGTACACAAGTAGGATGTAGAATCTTGGCACCAAAGTACGCCAACTCTGCGGCTTCTTCGAAATGCAGCTGGTGTACGGGCTGTGTCTTGTCAACCACGCGGGGATCGTTGTTGTGCATGCCGTCAATGTCAGTCCAAATCTGGATTTCCTCTACGTTCAGGGCTGCACCTATCAGTGAGGCTGTATAGTCAGAACCGCCCCGCTGCAAGTTGTCTATCTCACCATAAGCATTGCGGCAGATGAAGCCTTGTGTAATGTATACTTGCTGTCCTTCGTTTTTCTCCATGATGGCAGAGAGCTTTTCCTTGATGTAGGCAGGGTCAGGCTCCGAGTTCTTGTCGGTGCGCATGAAATCGAGTGCATTTAGCAGAACGGCATTGATGCCCTGTTCCTTCATGTAGTTGACAACCATGTTAGTTGACATCATTTCGCCTTGAGCCACGATGCTTTTCTCCTCAAAACTGGTAAACAACTCCTTGGTAAAGGAGCGCAGATAGTTCATCTCACTGATCAAAAACTCACGGGTCGTTTTCTTCCATTCTTCGGTAGAATAGAGTTCCTCGACGTGCTGCATGTATTTGCGCTCAAGGTTGTTGATAACCTCATTGGCACCTTCTGGGTTCTTCTTATAGAGGTAATTTGAGATTTCCACGAGTGAGTTGGTCGTGCCAGACATGGCAGACAGTACAACAAATACTGGTTCACCCGATTTGGTTACTAACTTAGTTACGTCTTTCATGCGGCTTGGGCTTCCAACCGACGTGCCGCCAAATTTCATTACTTTCATATCCTTATGTTTTTATTGTTTTGCTATTGAGTTTTTATAGGGAAAGATCCTCACGGGCCGAGTAGTCGACTTTAGAGTGAGCTTCTTGTTCTTCGTCTACGTTGTAAATCGCTATCTTGTTGTAGTCGTTTGTGATTTCTTCCAAATGATGGTCTATGCAACGATAGACAATACCAGGGTATTGATTAAGGAGAGGTATGTTATGGGTCGTCATAATGACGGAAGTGCCAGTCAAAGTCACCTGTCGCAAAAGAGCAACAATGTGACTGGCCGTTTCGGCATCAAGATTGCCCGTAGGCTCGTCGGCTATGATGACCTTGGGCTTGTTCAGTATGGCTCGTGCAATGGCAATGCGCTGTTGCTCACCTCCCGATAGCTCATGAGGGTAGCGGTCTTTCATGTCTTGCATCTCTACGTCTTCCAATACGTCGTTGATGCGCTCCTCTATCTCCTCTTGGCTTTTCCATCCGGTTGCTTTGAGCACAAACTCCAGATTGTCGTGTACTGTACGGTCACTGAGCAATTGGAAATCTTGGAAGATGATGCCCATCTGCCGGCGTAGGGCCGGGATATATTTACGTTTCAGGCCGCGCAAATCATGATTGAGGACAAATGCATTTTCGGCTTCGTTCACGTCCAGTTCAAAATAGAGCGTTTTCAGCAACGTGCTCTTGCCGGCTCCTACTCGGCCGACAATATAGATGAACTCCCCTTCGTCCACGTGGAAGTCAACGTCTTGTAGGACGAGAATACCATCCTTTTGATAGATGTTTACTTTCTTGTAGTCTATTAGCATCGAAGTTATTTGCTTTATACTGATTAACTTTTTGTTACTTCATAGTGCCCGCAGCCTTTGCTTCACGGCGTTTCTTGTCCCAGTTGGGGTCATGGCGTTTTTGCAGTTCTGCAGCAACGTCCTCAATGCGCAACCCTTTCTCTGTCAGCATGACGAGCAGGTGATAAAGCAGGTCGCTGGCTTCATAGACCAGTTTCTCACTGCTGCCGTTGGTAGCTTCAATAACGGTCTCCAGCGCTTCTTCGCCCACTTTCTGTGCAATCTTATTAATGCCGTCGCGGAATAGCTTTGTGGTGTATGACCCTTCTGGCATTTCATCTTTGCGGCGGTTAATGAAATCCTGCAATTCTGTCAGGAATTGCAGAGGATTTTGTGTATTTTCCTCACCCCAGCAGGTGTCTGTGCCAGTGTGGCAGGTTGGACCAATGGGATGAACGCGCACGAGCAAAGTGTCGTTGTCACAGTCTGTCTTGATGTCTACCAGATTCAGAAAATGTCCACTCGTCTCGCCTTTTGTCCAAAGTGTCTGACGTGTGCGGCTCCAAAACGTCACATGACCTGTTTCGAGCGTCTTCTCATAAGCCTCTTTGTTCATGAAGCCTAACATCAGCACATTCTTCGTCACGGCATCCTGTATGATGGCAGGTACCAGTCCGCCCATTTTTTCAAAGTCTATCATTGCTATAAAACTATTTGACAATTTGTTATGTACAATTATTGGTTACAATCGGACATTGATGCCCTCGTCTTTCAAATATTGCTTTAACTCAGGCAAGGGAATCTCACCAAAGTGAAATACACTTGCAGCCAGTGCAGCATCGGCATGGCCTTCGGTGAAGACGTCGCGAAAATGCTCCTTACGTCCGGCTCCGCCACTTGCAATAATGGGTATCGACAATTCGTCACTCAATTGGCGCAAAGCCTCATTGGCATAGCCGTTCTTTGTGCCGTCATGATTCATTGACGTGAACAGAATTTCCCCCGCACCACGCTCTTGGGCTTCGTGTGCCCACTCAAACAGTCCGCGTTCGGTCCGCTCACGGCCACCTTTCAGATAGCAGTGCCAGCCGTCTTCATCCAGTCTGGCATCAATGGCCACCACGCAGACTTGTGAACCGAATCGTGTTGTAATTTCATTAATAAGCTCCGGACGGCGGATGGCAGCGCTATTGACGCTTACCTTGTCTGCCCCGGCATAGAGCAGGCGTTCTACGTCGGCCAGTTCATTGATGCCTCCACCCACGGTGAAGGGGATATTCAGAGTCTGAGCTACTTTCGTTACCATGTCGGTAAACGTCTTACGCCCCTCGAATGATGCCGTGATGTCAAGGAATACCAATTCGTCAGCACCCTGCTCAGAATAAGCCTTACCCAGTTCCACAGGGTCGCCCGCCGAGCGTAGGTTAACAAAGTTAGTTCCTTTTACTGTCTCACCATCCTTGACGTCCAGACAGGGGATAATTCGTTTTGCCAAGCCCATAATACTTATACTTTATACGAATTTACATTTTTTTGTTGATGAGTTCACGCAAGTCTATGCGCCCTTCATAAATAGCTTTGCCAAAAACGACGGCAGGAATACCTGCCTTGTCAAGAGCTATAATATCATTAATGCTTGATACGCCACCGCTGGCAATGAGGTGCAGGGTGGGATATTCCGACATGACTTGTCTGTAGAGGTCTGTGGCCGGACCAGCCAGTGTGCCGTCTTTAGAGATTTCCGTGCAAAGCACATTCTTAACGCCTGCATCTACATACTTTTTCAAAAAAGGCAGGAGGTCTTCACTGCTATCTTCCTTCCAACCATTAATGCTAATCTTCCCTTTTCTTACATCTGCACCCAAAATGATGCGGTCGCTTCCAAATTTCTCTATCCACGACAGAAACAGGTCAGGTTGTGTGACAGCCACGGAGCCGATGGTAACCATAGCAGCCCCACTGCTGAAGGCGGTTTCAATGTCTGCATCGGTCTTAATGCCACCGCCAAAGTCAACTGTGAGGTTGGTTTCCGTTGTAATGCGGCGGAGGACGGAATCATTGACAATGTGGCGAGCCTTAGCGCCGTCGAGGTCTACTACATGCAGGCGCTTGAAGCCTAACGCCTCAAACTCAGCAGCTACTTCAGCGGGAGAGTTCCGGTAAACGGTTTTTTGGTCGTAATCGCCTTTGGTTAACCGTACGCACTGGCCGTCAATGATGTCAATGGCAGGAATCAGTTCTATCATAGTTTTATTTGACAACGGTACATTGAACTTGATGAATGCATATATCGAGGAAATTCCTCAGTATCCTTTCGCCCACATGTCCACTCTTTTCTGGGTGGAACTGGCAAGTGTAGAAATTACTTTTTTGTAAGGCTGCGGAATAGGGTAGGATGTAGTCGGCAACAGCAGCTGTCTCGCTGCAGACAGGTACGTAGTACGAATGTACGAAATAAACGTAAGGATCACTGCTGTTTACGAAATTCCCATTTGATGTTTGGGCATCTAACCCTTTAAATAGTGGCGACTTCAGGTCGTGTAGCGCATTCCATCCCATGCATGGAACTTTGTCTTCATGATGTTGTGGCTGGAATCGCTTGACATCGACATCGAAGACACCAATACAGTCGGTATCGCCTTCCTCAGAGTGGCGGCACAACAGTTGCTGCCCGATGCAGATGCCTAATACAGGTTGGCGCAAAGAACGGATGGCTTTATCCAACTTGCGGGCGCATAGATATTCCATGGCGCCTCGTGCCTCACCTTGTCCAGGGAAGATGACACCGTCGGCTTTCGTCAACGACTCTGCATCATCCGTTAGCAGTGGCTCTACCCCCAGTCTTCTGAATGCGTTAACAACCGAGTATATGTTTCCCGCATTATATTTTACGATGGCAATATTCATTTATGAAAAGATAATCGTCTTGTTCTTATAAGTGAGTATCTTGCGCTGGATGTGCTTCGAGACTGCATGTGACAGGACAATTTTCTCAAGGTCTTTACCTTTCAGCACAAGGCTTTCAGGCGTATCCTTGTGAGTGATGCGTGTCACATCCTGCTCAATGATAGGGCCGGCATCCAGGTCAGCAGTTACATAATGGCTGGTGGCGCCGATAATCTTCACACCGCGTTCCCAAGCCTGATGATAGGGCTTGGCACCGATGAAAGCCGGCAGGAAAGAGTGATGGATGTTGATAATGTGGTTCGGGTATGAGGCAATCATCTCGTCACTGATAATCTGCATATAGCGGGCCAACACAATAAATGTCACCTTCTCTTTTTTGAGTAATTCCATCTCGGCTGCCTCTACCTCAGCCTTGTTAGAGTGGTCCTTATTGATAGACCATACGTAGTAGGGGATATTGAACTGCTCTGCAACATAACGCAGGTCTTCGTGGTTTGACACGATGCAGGGAATGTCCACTTCCCATTCACCGGCTTTCCAGCGGGCCAGCAAGTCATAGAGGCAATGGCTCATCTTCGATACAAAGATTGCCATGCGGGGGCGCTTGTCGCTGAAATACAGGTTACACGTCATGTGATAACGCTGGGCATAGAGGGTGTTGATATATTCCAGTATCTTGTCTTGTGGTATGAGAAAGTCCTCCAGTTCCCATTCTATGCGCATAAAGAACATACCATCTTGTTTGTCTACATACTGGTCAAGGTAGACAATATTTCCTTGGTTGTCGGTGATAAATCTAGTTACTTCCGAAATGATGCCCTGTTGGTCAGGACAATGCAAAAGCAGAATTGCCGTTGGTTTCATAAATATATTTAGCGTACTTGTACCTAATTTTAATAGTTTGCAAAATTACTAAATATTTCTGATACTACAAAAAAAATGGGGAATTATCTTTCGCGCGCGAGCGTTGATGTGAATAGTGTATGGATAGTCTCACCTGTCTCACCTGGCACTTATTCCGCTGTATGTCAATCGGTTTCGTTAGCGGCATACCCTCACCAGTGGTCTCACCAAGTGTCGCCCGTGAAAAACCTTCGACAAGTTTTGCGGAGTGAATGAATATTCATGCTACGAGATAACTTCGCATAGTACGGGAATAACTTCGCATAGTATTTCCATAACATGCGAAGTTATTTTCGTGACTTTCATAGTGACGGTAACAAGGTGAATATCCATTCACGACTGCATATCTATGCATAAAATGCAAGAAACTTGTCGAAGGTTTTTCACGGGTGACACTTGGTGAGACCACTGGTGAGGGTATGCTGCGAACGAAACCGATTGACATACAGCGGAATAAGTGTCAGGTGAGACAGGTGAGGGTGAATACCTTTTTATCAACTCTCTGTATATGTACTGAATGAACTAAAAAACGCAATGAACGGAATAATTTTAATGGATTTTCATTGTTTTCTGAAAAAAAGAGCTAAATTTGCAGAATAATTGCAATTAGATAACGATAAGAATAACTTTGCCTCTATGGTTTTTTACTTTTCTGGAACAGGTAACACAAAGTGGGTTGCTCAACAGTTGGCTTCAGCTACGGGTGAGTCTTTACGGAACATTGCCGATGAACTGCGTCAAAACGCGTGTCAATATGCTCTGAAAGCAGGGGAGCGATTGGGCTTCTGCTTTCCTACGCACGGATGGCAACCTCCGCATATTGTTCGTGAGTTTATTCGACGCTCCTCGTTCAGTGTCCCTCATTCTGCATTCGTCTATGCAGTGACGACATGTGGTGACAATATGGGCGAGGCCATGTCCATATTGAACAAGGAATTGGCCGGAAAGGGACTGGCTGCACAGACGCAATTCTCGGTCATCATGCCAGAGTCGTATGTCTGTCTGCCTTTTATGTACACAGATAGTGCGGAACGCGAAGCTGAGAAGATAAGCCAAGCGCGGCAGCAATTAGAGCATATCATCAATGTGGTTTGCGAGCGTCGCCGTGGCATCGTTGAGTTGGAAAAAGGTGCCATTCCCAGACTCTACTCTTATGTTATTGGAGGCTATTTCAATAAACACATGATAACTGACAGCAAGTTCATGGTGGATGAAAACGTGTGCACACATTGTGGCAAGTGCGCAAAAATCTGCCCTGTCAGTAATATAACAGGTACGCCTCCAAAGTGGCTTCATAATGAGCAGTGTACCTGCTGTCTGGCTTGTTATCACCATTGTCCAGTGCACGCCATTAACTATGGTAATATCACCCGCAAGCGTGGGCAATATCACTTTAAAGGGTGATAAGTAAAGAATTGGTTCAATAGACGCGCGGCCCGAAAATGGTTGTGCCTATGCGTACCATGGTTGACCCTTCCTGACAGGCTATTGGATAGTCGTGGCTCATGCCCCAGGAGCGCTCGCAAAAGTAAGGTACATCGGCAAAATATTGTTCCTTCAACTCTTCGAACAAGGCCTTGCCTGTTCGGAACTCATTTCGTATCTGCTGTTCGTCATCCACATTTGAGGCCATCATCATCAGACCACAGATGCGTACATGTGACATGCTGCGCCACTCGCCACTTTTCAGCAATTCGCGACAGGCATCGGGCGTCAGCCCGTACTTTGTTTCTTCCGCTGCAATGTGAAGCTCCAGTAGCACGTCGATAACACGCTCATTCTTAGCAGCTTGCTTCTCAATTTCACGAAGCAGCTTTAAAGAGTCTACAGCCTCTATCATTGATACATAAGGAGCAATGTATTTCACCTTGTTGGTCTGCAGGTGACCGATAAAGTGCCACTCGATGTCATGGGGCAGCGTCTCATGCTTGACACGCAGTTCCTGCTCATGGCTCTCGCCGAAGACGCGTTGCCCTTCTTCGTAGGCAGCCTCAATATACTCATTGGGATGATACTTACTAATAGCCACAAGGCGAACACCCTGTGGCAAATTAGAAAGTACTTTTTTTAGATTTGCTTTGACGTCGTACATTAGCCTTCAAATTCTGGTTTGTCGTCCTTTTCTTTTTTGGCATATTCAAAGACGTCCATCAACGTGGTCTCCGTGATAGCGGCTATGACATAATCTATCATCGTTGTGCCCATGACGCTTTCTATATTGTTGACAGCTCCTTTCAGCGTGCCCGCCTGAACTAAATAGTTTACGTTAGAGCGCTTCTCTTTTTCCGTCTTCTCGTCTATAGTGATGAATTGCAGCTTGGCCTTGTACCAGCGGTCAGCCATTTCTTCGTCTGAAAAGAAAATCTCTTTATAGGGGGCTATCTTTATATCCTTGATAGTGAATTCTCCACTGATATAACTTGACATTTCCTCCATAATTCGATTTTCTGCTTCGGTGAAGCTCAGCGCATCCACGACATAGTTTTCGTTGACTTTTTTCTGTAATCCGTCCTCCATGGTCTTTTCGTAAGCTATCTTGCATTCAAACCATATTGCTGTTCTGCTTCTCATAATCTTTTGTCCTTTATATGTTGTTTTTGTTTATATTTCCATGTTCTCACTTCTGGATGCCCAAGCTGTTGGTGCCACCCATCTCTTTTTTCTTCTGTTCAGTGATGCGCTCTATGATTTCCGTTGCTATGAGCTGTGCGCGCTCGGGCGTCAAGCTGGCCTCCTCGCCCAGTTCTTGCTGCTTCTTCATCAGTTCGTCAATGGTTGACTGGCTCTCAGCAGTGAATTTTTTTTCACTGTTGCTCATATATTCCTTGTTATAGATTTTTGAGAGGATGCGGTCGGCTTCCTGCTCATATTTTTTACGGAATATCTGTTCGGCTTTGGCTTGGAAGTCGCGTTGGGCAGCCTCGTCGTCGTAGTCAAGCGTGTCACCACTGCTGACGACGCCTAATTCTGTCGGATCGAACCCGTCGTCTAACAAGTCATCGGTTGGCTGTCTGGGCGCAGGCTTGACAAACTCAACAGGCTGAGTTTCAGGAAACATATCGAAGTAGATGCCCACGCAGATAAGAGCTATGACCAGTGCAATGATGAGGGTGATGATTGATTTCATTGTGCCGCGTTTCTGTTGTACCGCCTTTAACATGTCCTTGGGCGTGTCGTAACGGTCTTCTGGTGAGGTACTGGTTGCCTTCTTGAGGGCAAGTTTGTACTCAATAGGCATTTCAGAAACCGTGAACAGGCTTTGCATGAACTTTCCGATAGAGTAGACATCGCATCGGTCGTCTATCGTTCCGTGACTTAAAACTTCTGGGGCAACGAATTGCACATCTTCGCCAAAGAAGTCTTCAAGGTCTCCTATTGACTGGTAGAAGGAACCATGAGACAGGAGCATTGCAGAGTGGTCGCCTTTGCGGGCCAGTACTGTGCGGGGAGAGTAGCATAAGTGACGGATGCCCTGTTCGTGCAGGTAGGTAGTGATATCGACCAGTGCTTCCAGGGTGCGGTCTACGAAATCCTTTTCGCCCATGACAGCCGGTGTGTCATTCAGTAGTTGCTCGAATGACATAAAAGTTCCTTGCTCGACCATTAAGCGAACGATTTCGCCGCCTTCCTCCACAGCCTGGAAGTGCAATTGGTGCGGATTGTTAAGCGTTTTATTGCTTTCACACTCACTTTTCAGTCCTCCGGTAAATACGATGTTGCCGATGAGCTGTTTTCTGATGTCCACTTGACCGCGATATTTGCCATCGGTCATGGTGCGGTAGTATTCGCCGATTGGTAGCTGCGTCTTGTTGAGCTTTCCGTCGTTCTTGGCTGCCAATAATTCTTCGTAGTTCATACTCGTTTTTGTTTTGCCCGCGCAAAAGTACGCATAAAATTCGAAAAACGCAAATTATTATGAAATAATTCTTAACTCTTAACTCTTAACTCTAAAGTTTTTCGTACCTTTGCACCCGCTTCATATAAATTAAATCGTAAAATAAGTAAATCGTAAACAAAAGATGCCGGAAATTTCTGTACGAGGATTGGAGATGCCCGAGTCACCTATTAGGAAACTCGCACCTTTGGCTGCTGCCGCCAAGAAACGTGGCACAAAGGTCTATCACCTGAACATTGGCCAGCCGGACCTGCCTACGCCACAGGTAGCACTGGATGCACTGAAAGAGGTGGACCGTAATATTCTTGAATATTCACCTTCGCAAGGTTACCTGAGTTATCGTGAGAAATTGGTAGACTACTACGCGAAATATAACATCAATGTGACGGCTGATGATATTATCATCACTTCTGGCGGTTCCGAGGCTGTGTTGTTTGCATTCCTGTCGTGCCTGAATCCTGGTGATGAAATCATAGTGCCAGAACCGGCATACGCTAACTATATGGCCTTTGCCATTTCGGCTGGTGCCAAGATTCGCACCATTGCCACTACTATCGACGAAGGTTTTTCCCTGCCTAAGGTGGAGAAGTTTGAGGAACTTATCAACGACCGCACCCGTGCCATCATGATTTGTAACCCGAACAATCCTACGGGCTATCTGTACACCCGACGTGAGATGAATCAGATTCGCGATCTGGTGAAGAAATATGACTTATACCTGTTTAGTGATGAGGTATATCGTGAGTATATCTATACGGGGTCGCCTTATATTTCTGCCTGCCATTTGGAGGGTATTGAGCAGAATGTTATCCTCATTGACTCTGTTTCGAAGCGCTATTCGGAATGCGGTATCCGTATTGGAGCTCTGATTACCAAAAATCCAGAGGTACGCAAGGCTGTCATGAAGTTCTGTCAGGCGCGTTTGTCTCCTCCCTTAATCGGACAGATTGTGGCCGAGGCTTCGTTAGACACACCTGAAGAATATCTGCGTGATGTTTATGATGAATATGTGGAGCGGCGTAAGTGTCTTATTGATGGGCTAAATCGCATTCCGGGTGTTTATTCTCCTATCCCTATGGGAGCATTCTATACGGTGGCTAAACTTCCTGTTGACGATGCCGAGAAGTTTTGCCGTTGGTGCTTGTCAGAATTTGAGTATGAAGGTGAGACGGTCATGATGGCTCCTGCTGCTGGCTTCTATACGACTCCTGGTGCTGGTGTTAATCAAGTGCGTATCGCTTATGTGTTGAAAAAAGAAGACCTTGAGCGGGCTTTGTTTGTATTGCGCAAGGCTTTGGAAGCTTATCCTGGCAGAGTAGAGGAATCATGAGTTTCCCCTTGTTCATTGCACGGCGCATCTATAGGGCAGGCGACAGCCAGCAAGAGGTGAGCCGCCCTGCCATTCGTATAGCTACCATAGGCATAGCTATCGGGTTGGCTGTCATGATTATCACGGTCAGTGTCGTGTTAGGCTTCAAGCATACCATTCGCGACAAAGTGGTGGGCTTTGGTAGCCACATTCAGGTAGAGAACTTCCTGTCCCAGCAGACGGCTACGCCAACACCTGTGTGCATCAGTGATACCTTGATGAAGCAGCTGGAGGCAGTGCCGGGTGTGCGTCATGTTGCAAGATACTCGCTGGCTCAAGGCATATTGAAGACTGATGCCGATTTCTTGGGAGTAGGTTTCAAAGGCATTGGTGAAGATTACGATTTGACATTTCTCCAACAGCATTTGGTAGAGGGCACAATGCCCCGTTTCGGACAGCTTCCTTCAAAATATCCATTGTTTATTTCAAGCATGGTGGCCGACCAATTGCAACTAAAAGTCGGTGATCAAGTCTATGCCTATTTTATAGGTCATGATGACGTGCGGGCACGAAAGTTTACCATTGTAGGCATTTACAAAACCAATATGACGCAATTCGACCAAGTGCTCTGTTTTACTGATATCAGCATACCGGTCCGTTTGAACGGGTGGGAGAGTGATCAGTGTAGTGGTGCCGAGGTGTTGGTCAGTGATTTCGACCGTCTGGACGAGACAGCACGTCAGGTTGTGCAGTTGACAGGCCGCACTACTGACCGCTATGGTGAGGTGTTTACTTCACAGACCATATATGAAGCTCACCCACAGATTTTCTCGTGGCTGTCACTATTGGATATCAATGTATGGATTATTTTGGCCTTGATGGTTTGCGTAGCTGGATTTACCATGATAAGCGGACTGCTCATTATTATTCTGGAACGTACGCAAATGATAGGAATCTTGAAAGCCCTTGGTGCTCGTAACTACACTGTGCGCCGCGTGTTTCTGTGGTTTGCTGCTTTTATCATTGGGCGTGGACTGCTATGGGGTGACATCATTGGATTAGCTGTCGTGCTGCTGCAGCAGCGTACGGGATTCATTCGGCTGGATCCTTCCAGCTACTATGTTGACACAGCTCCTATGGAACTTAATATTCCTCTTGTTATTGTTCTAAACGTGGCTACGTTGTTCATCTCATTATTTGTGCTGATTGCTCCCAGCGTATTGGTTTCCCATATTCATCCTGCTCAGTCTATGCGTTATGAGTAAAGTGGTATTAATGTTGAAAGAGATGCTTCTCAAACAGGAGCCAAAGAATCGCTTTCTGCTGGGCTTTACCACGATAGTATTGGTGCTGTCACTCATCAGATTGGTTTTTCCGCAAGTGGCAGGTTCGCAGGAACATTTGGCTGCTGATGGCGAACAACGTATCGTGCAGTATGAGACAATTACGAAGCCGCATCGTATTTTGGGTGTGTCCAACTATAGAACCGTTTTTCCTGACTCTAACAGTGTTCAACTCATTGCTGCTAACCAGTGGGGCGTGCGTCCTGTTAAAGACCGTAAGAATGCCGAGTCCAGAAAAAAGGAATTGGTTTATATGGGTGTCAGCCCCTACTACCATGTAGATCCCATGCACAGTTCTATACCTTATCTTGTACCTCGTGCAGCTCTGCTACTGCAGGACATAGGACAGGCATTCTACGATAGTCTTTATGTAAAGGGAATACCCATGCAGCAAATCATAGTGACCAGTGTGTTGCGCACCATGGACGATGTGGCCAATCTTCGTCGCCATAATGGCAACGCTACAGAAAACTCCTGCCACTTATATGGCACGACTTTCGACATCTGTTATAATCGTTATTTCCCTGTAGATGGTAGTGTGCGTAACGATACGTTGAAATGGATACTTTCTGAAGTATTGCGTGATAAGCGTGAGGAGGGGCGTTGCTACATTAAGTACGAAGTCAAACAAGGTTGCTTTCACATGACCGTTCGATAGGTAAGAATCGGTTAGTCGGCACCAAAATATTGTTGCAGTTCTTCGTTGGCGCTACCTTCGATATTTGGTAAATCACGCAGAATACGTCCGTGCTCTAAAAGAGCGATGCGCGTGCTGATGTCGATAGTGTGTTGCAAATTGTGACTGGATACGAGTACCGTAGCCCCTGTCTCGTGAGCATAGTCTGTTAATAAGTGCTTGAGCACAAGTTGACTGGTTGGGTCCAGAAAATTGAATGGCTCATCAAGGATGACCGTTTGGGGATGGCGCAGCAATGCCGACATGATGCCTACCTTCTGCTTATTGCCTGCAGAGAGATTTCGGATAAGTTTTTTCTGACCGAACACCTCGCCAGCAGCAAATCGTTCATAACGCTGTAGGCGCTCGTCCACTTCATGTTGGCGGAGCCCTGACACTTTGCCGAGGAAAGAGAAATACTCCTCTGGGGTCAGGAAGTCAATGAGAAACCCTTCGTCTATGTAGGCACCTACGTGCTGTTTCCAAGTTTCACTCTCTGCTGGATTGATGGGTAATTGTTCCTCCTTGAAAGTATAAATGACTTCGCCTTCATCGGCTTTCAGCAGGTCAAGCAGCAGACGAAATAGCGTTGTCTTGCCTGCACCGTTGTTTCCTACCAGGCCGAGGATATCCCCGTCATTTACAGTGAACGCGGGGATATCGCAGGCTGTAGTCTCGCCAAATTGTTTTTTGAGGTTTTCTATCTTAATCATGCAATATTCGTCTTTTTATATAGATTTCTATGCATTGTAGGATTGCTTTTAGACCAATCCACGACCATGACATTGCTTGAACTTCTTACCTGAACCACAGGGACATGGGTCGTTACGCCCAGGCAGCTTATCCTTGATGATAGGTGTACGCGGCTGCTGGGCACGCGTGTCTTGAGCAACTGCGGCGGCTTGATTCGGGTCTGTCATTTGTTCTTGGGTCAAGTTTTGTTTCGACTCCGTGTATTGTTGGCGCTGAGTGTGCTGTTCCGGTGCAGCCTCTTGCACTTGCTGCACTTCGGGAATCTGGGCACGCATGAGGATTGACACGCTACGGTTGTTCATAGTGTTAACCATGTTATCGAACAACTTGACACTCTCTAACTTAAAGATGAGTAATGGGTCTTTTTGCTCATACGAGGCGTTCTGAACAGAATGCTTTAATTCATCCAATTCGCGTAGATTCTCCTTCCAAGCATCATCAATGATATGCAATAATACCTGCTTTTCAAACTCCTTTACTACCGACTTGCACTCCGTTTCGTAGGCCTCCTTTAAATTACAAGGGATATTATACATGTGACGGCCGTCGTTAAAGGGTACTACTATGCGCTCGTACATGTGGCCTTGATTCTCATAGACTTGTTTGATGATGGGCATAGCCACCTCTTGTACGTGTTCCATCTTACGCTTGAAGTTGCCCATGGCCACTTGGAATGTTTCTTCTGCTAACTGTTCGTGGCTCTTATTGATAAACTCCTCGCTTGTAAATGGTACCTCCATCGCAAAAACCTTGATAAACTGCTCTTTGCAGCCTTCATAGTCTTGGTTCTCAATAATGTTGGCCACGCGGTCCCAGATGGTATTCGATATATCCATGCCAATGCGTTCGCCCATCAAGGCATGGCGGCGTTTTGAGTAGACCACGGTGCGTTGCTTGTTCATCACGTCATCGTATTCCAGCAGTCGCTTACGAATGCCGAAGTTGTTTTCCTCGACCTTCTTCTGTGCGCGTTCCACCTGACGGCTAATCATCGGGCTTTCCAGCATCTCTCCTTCTTTAAAGCCTAAACGGTCCATAACTGACGCTATACGCTCTGAACCGAACAGACGCATGAGCTTGTCTTCCAGTGAAATGAAGAACAGTGAAGAACCTGGGTCGCCCTGACGGCCGGCACGACCACGTAACTGGCGGTCTACACGGCGACTTTCATGGCGCTCGGTACCGATAATGGCCAGACCACCAGCTGCCTTCACTTCAGGCGAAAGTTTGATATCGGTACCGCGACCTGCCATGTTGGTGGCAATGGTTACGGCACCTTTCCCGTTGGTTGATTGACCAGCCAGTGCCACGATGTCTGCTTCTTTTTGGTGTAGTTTGGCGTTCAGCACCTGATGAGGAATACCCTCACGCTTGCCAGTCTCTGGGTTGACATACATATCGAGCATGCGACTTAACAGCTCTGAGATTTCCACAGATGTCGTACCTATCAGAGTTGGGCGTCCGGCATTACGCATCTTTACAACCTCCTCAATGACGGCACGATATTTTTCACGGGCTGTCTTGTAGATACGGTCATCCATGTCGTTTCGGATGACCGGCTTGTTAGTGGGGATTTCCACCACATCAAGTTTGTAGATGTCCCAGAATTCACCAGCTTCTGTAGATGCAGTACCAGTCATACCTGCTAACTTGTGATACATACGGAAGTAGTTCTGTAAGGTGATAGTCGCAAAGGTTTGAGTAGCGGCCTCTACCTTCACGTGCTCCTTGGCTTCTACAGCTTGGTGCAGACCATCGCTCCAGCGGCGGCCCTCCATGATACGGCCCGTCTGTTCGTCAACGATTTTTACCTCGCCATCAATAACTACGTACTCGTCGTCTTTATTAAACATGCAGTAAGCTTTCAGTAGCTGTTGTAGAGTATGCACACGTTCAGACTGCACGGCATAATGTTGGAGCATCTCGTCCTTTTTATTGATGCGTTCTTCGTCCGAGAGCATCGAATCGCCTTCCAAAGCCGATAATTGTGACGTGATGTCGGGTAGTACAAACAGTTCGGCATCGTTCACCTGTTTGGCCAACCAAGCTGTACCCTTATCCGTTAGGTCACACGAGTTGAGCTTCTCATCCACCACGAAATAGAGAGGTTCTGTAACTTCATGCATGCGACGATTGTTGTTCTCCATATAGGTCTCCTCCGTCTTGAGCATACCGCTTTTGATTCCCTCCTCAGAGAGGTACTTGATGAGAGGTTTGTTCTTCGGCATCGACTTGTGTGAGCGATACAGGGCAAGGAAACCCTCGTCAGTTAGTTTCTTATCGTTCTTCTCCTGACCTTCGGCTATTTTCTGTTTGGCTTCTGCCAGATACTGGGTGGCCAGTTGCTTCTGTACTCCTACCAGTTTCTCCACCAGAGGCTGATATTCTTCGAACATTTGGTCGTCGCCTTTGGGTACAGGGCCAGAGATGATGAGTGGCGTACGAGCATCGTCTATAAGTACGGAGTCAACCTCGTCGACAATAGCGTAATTATGGCTACGCTGTACGAGGTCCTGTGGTGAAATAGCCATGTTATCGCGCAGATAGTCAAAGCCGAATTCATTGTTTGTTCCAAATGTGATGTCTGCTTGATAAGCCTTGCGACGGGCCTCACTATTGGGTTGGTGCTTGTCAATGCAGTCTACAGAAAGGCCATGGAACATATAGAGTGGACCCATCCACTCTGAGTCACGCTTGGCCAGATAATCGTTGACAGTCACAACGTGGACACCGTTTCCTGTCAAGGCATTGAGAAACACAGGCAGAGTAGCGACAAGTGTCTTTCCTTCACCAGTGGCCATTTCTGCAATCTTACCTTGATGTAGTACGACACCACCGAATAGCTGTACGTCGTAGTGTATCATCTCCCACTTCAGATCGTTACCGCCGGCTGTCCAGTGGTTATGATAGATGGCCTTGTCACCATCGATTGTGACGAAGTCTTTACGCGGATCGGCAGCCAACTCGCGGTCGAAGTCGGTGGCAGTAACCACCGTCTCCTCATTTTCAGCGAAACGGCGTGCTGTTTCTTTAACGATGGAGAATACTTCGGGCATCACGTCATCCAAGGCTTTTTCGTAGATGTCCAACACTTCCTTCTCAATCTTGTCTATCTTAGCAAATATGTCCGCACGTTCATCAATGGGCGTGTCTTCAATGGTAGCTTTCAGCTTTTCTATTTCTTCTTTTTGCTCACGTGCAGCCTCTTGTACTTGACGTTGTATCTCTTTTGTGCGCTGGCGTAACTGGTCGTTGCTTAATTGTTCTACGGCAGGATAGGCGTCTTTTACTTTCTCAACGAGAGGCTGTATGAGTTTCATGTCGCGTGATGACTTGTCACCGAACAATGAGCGTAAAATCTTGTTGAAATTCATCTTGTATGTTTGTTGTTTACTGATTTACAATTTACTATTTAACACTTTGATTTTTATAAAGCGGGTGCAAAGTTACGAATAAATGAGCGAAAAGCCAAATTTATTTGAGCTTTTCCGAATCGTATTAATTGTAGTGAAGCCATAATCACGAAGAATATTTCGTAATTCCGCTGTGAGTTGGGATTATTTGACCTAAAAGAGCGGTTCGGCTGCACAAGCATTCGGTGCACGTATACGAATGGCCCGCGAAATGGTGGGCGCAATTCGGTCAGCGGTAACTGGTTGCGTAATACGCCCAGCCTGAATGCCGGCACCAAAGAAAATGACGGGGAATGACATTGTGCCCAGCCGTGTAAAAGTAGATGTTTGGTTGTCCTCATTGATTAGTTGCCATCCAGGTTGTATGTCTATCAGTAAATCACCGGAGTGCTCTATGTTGAATCCGTTACGGATGCGATGCAATAGTGGGGTATCATTGGTGAGTAGCTGATTAACAGTATATACATTGCGGATACCATTAATTTGCGACAGAAATTCTTGGGCACGTCGAAGTACATCGGCAATTTCTATGTTTTTTTTCAACAATAGTTTGTGGTTTAGATAAAATTGGTTGTTGTAGGTGCCTTCTATATATTGTGCCGAGCCGTAAATAGCGCCTAAGTATAAGTTCAGCAAGTTGGCTGTGCGTCCCGTATCTACTTTCCCTGTTGGAATGCGGTATCGTTCGTGCTCGCTCTCTTGTTCTTCCTCACGTTTGCCGGTGCCTGTGATGACAAACAAAACACGGTCAAGGGGAACGCGCTGGCTAATGCTATTGATGAGATAGGATACGGTCATGTCCAATGCCAAATAGCTATCCATGTCACTCCCAGCTATCAAAGTCAAGGATAATAAATCAGGTTCTTCGTCAAGCCCCAGACTGGATTGGTTGATGCAGGTGACGGCAATGCCTGCAATGCTTTTGTTGATATCCTCTGTTGGAATATATTGGCGGATAAAACTTTTGAGCCATTCATCTTGTGGGGCATAGTAGCTTGTGGTTTGCCATCTGTCTTTGTTCATCCATGCCACACCGTCGGCTGCATGACCAACTGACAAAATGGCACTCTCTGCAGTGGGGGCAAAAGCATATACGTGGGCTGCACCTTGTGTTGCAAGCTTCAGCTCATCGCCTATTGTTGACGTGGCCAATATGATGGGCGATTGGCTGTATTTGGTATCTGCTATGATTTTTTGAGGACGTAGAGTAGTGCGATTAAACCATTCTCTGCCTATTATACTATTATAATAAGGTGTAGTCCCTGTGGCTATAGAGGCAGTGGCTGATGCCTCGTCAACGGGCATGAAGTCGTGGGAGACGGTAGTGTATTGCAGCCCTTCCGCGAGTAATCGCCGTAATCCGTCTGAAGTGTAGGCAGGAGCATACCCTTCCAGTCGGTCGGTAGACAGTTGGTCTACATTGATACTGACCACAAGGCGAGGAACTTGTGCCAAACTCTCGGCGCTGAAACCTAAGATGGACAGCAGGGTGATGTATAGGTATCTATTTCTCATTTCTTGGTTCTTTTATAATGGAGCATACTTTGTAATAGCAAACATAGTGCCAAAGCTTGAATGCCAATAGCATAGCTTTGGAAAAGCCCGCCGGCAAAGAATAGTACGGCTAACATGGGGGTGATGGTCCAGTAGACGGTTGCTTTTTTCTTGAATACAGGCCACAAGAAGAACCAAGGCAGAGGGTTGAAGAAAATAAACTGTAGGTTCAGACTTACTGTAGGGTGTTGCGAAAAAAGCATGATAAAGAGTACCACGCCAATAGTGCCAGTCGCAATCATGAGTAGTATCTCCCATGTTACAAACGTGACCCGCTTCTTCCTTTCTATGAAGGAAATAGCAAGACCGATGATGGTCAGTATAATACCACATGCCATTGGTGAAAGTGGGAATTTCTCTTGCTTCACTTGCACACCAGCGGGAACAGCAATGCGACGTTCCTTAACCAATAAGCGGAACTTTCCGTCCTTATAAATCTGCGCATGGTCAAAGTCGTGCATCAGATTGTTGGGTAGAAACTCCTGTTGGCGTAGGTCTGTTTTCATATCGGCTTTGATGCCAAGTAGCAAATCTATTCCAAACTGGGTCCATGGATGTTCCTTAGTCATGTCGTGAACCATTTGTCGATAGGTCGGCGTATAGTCTTTATGTTCAATATATTCCACTTTTCCGCTAACGCTATGCTCAACAATATTGCGTGCTTGTGTCGTACAATTATTATAGAAAAAGTTATAGCGATAGATTCGATTCTCTGGGCGTAGGTTCTCCTTGAGTGCATCATAGATAGCTTGCTTCTCGCCAGCCGTCAGGTCCAGTACCTGTTCGGTCACCATGCTACCATAATATTGGTACTCTCGTTGGAAAACTGAGTATGGAAATCCCCCTAACTCATAGTCGGTAAGACCGAAAACAAAGCGAGTTACGAAATGTGGGGCATTAAAGTTGAATACACCCCAGTTGAAAGCAATGTCTGCTCCGTTCTCATGTAGGTCGTGCCAGCGCAGGGCTGTATGGCCATAAAGACTATAAACTTCGTCGTGGGGCTGACAGGTCAAGAGACTCACTTCCACAGAGTCGAGATATTCGGCTTTGAACACTTTGTGAGCTCTGGCTTCTGTACCTGTCATGACAGTTGCATAAAGCAGGAAAATTGTCCTAAAAACGGTTTTTAAATGTTTCACGATGCAAAATTAACCTATATTTTCCACTTATCGTGCTTTTATTTCGTTTTTTTTCAATAATTTTGCAAGCCGAAATCGAATGATTTAAAAAGTAATCAATGAAAAAGACAATCATTACATGCCTGATGACGGGCTTTTTGGCCTTTTCAGCTTCGGCTCAGGTCAGTGGAACTCTGTCGCCCTATAGTCAGTTTGGACTTGGCACATTGGCCGACCAGTCACAAGGCTTCAACCGTGGAATGAATGGTTTGGCTATTGGTTTGCGTGATAGCCGGATTGCTAATATGCAAAACCCTGCTTCATACTCAGCAATAGACTCGCTGACTATGGTGATAGATGCTGGTGTGTCAGGACAGTTAACCAACTTTAAGGAAGGAGGTAAAAAACTGAACCGCCGTACAGCAGATTTTGACTATGTGGCTGCTGTCTTTCGTGTTATGCCTAAGATGGGCGTCAGTGTCGGTATTGTGCCTTTCTCGAACATTGGCTATTCCTATTATAGCGTGGATAAGAGCAATAATAATCTTACGGCTACTTCCACTTACAGTGGGACTGGAGGATTCAGTCAGGCTTACATAGGTGTGGGTTGGGAAGTGATGAAAGGCCTATCGTTAGGTGGCAATATTTCCTATTTTTGGGGTGACTATTCAAAGTCCGTGGTCAACGTTAGCAACGACTCCTATGCCAAGACACTGACTAAGACTTATTCTGCATCGGTTAATAGTTATAAATTGGATTTCGGTGCACAATGGCAGCAGCAGTTAGACAAGAAAAACCTGTTGACCATAGGATTAACGGCAGGCATAGGGCATAACCTCGGTGCACAGGCGAACTTGTCTTCGGTGACATCAGAATCGCAGAATAGTACTTCGTTTGAGTCTACCGATAGTGTACCTGATGCTTTCAGTCTTCCATATTCGTTTGGTATCGGAGCCACCTTGCTTCACAAAAATAGCCTGATTGTTGGTGCTGACTATACACTGCAGCGTTGGGGCGCTCTAGACTTTCCTCAAGTCAATGAGACAACGGCGCACTACGGGATGGCAAGTGGATTGCTTAAGGATCGCCATAAGGTGACACTTGGTCTTGACTGGGTACCCGATGCCATGAGTCCCCGAAAGTTTTTCCGTCGTGTTCACTACCGCATGGGGGCTTCCTATGCTACACCTTATTATAATATACAAGGGCATGATGGCCCGACAGAATTCAGCGTCAGTGCCGGTGTGGGTATCCCCATCCTTAATACATGGAACAACCGCTCTGTGCTGAATATCAGTGCCCAGTGGACCCATTCTTCTGCTAAGGATTTTATCACAGAGAATGCTTTTCGTATTAACATTGGTTTGACCTTCAACGAGCGTTGGTTTGCTAAATGGAAGGTAGATTAATCTTGTTTAGTCTTACCGTTTTGGCGGTATTAGTGGCTTGTACAGAGGCACAGGAACATACAGCACCGGCTGTCAATGACCGTGACTCTGCCTCGATGATGACCAGTTATGGGGTGAGTACCCTCATTAGTGATTCGGGGGTTATCAAATATAAGATAATCACTGAGCGTTGGGACGTTAATGCTATTCGCCAGCCTTCACGTTGGACGTTCGAGAAAGGCATTTTTCTGGAGCAGTTCGATGAGAAGTTTCATGTAGAGGGATACATTCAGGCAGACACTGCATGGTACTATGATCAACTAAAGTTATGGGAATTGCGTGGACGTGTTTATATTCGAAATGTGAATGGTCTGGTATTTCGCAGTGAGGAACTGTTTTGGGATGGCATTAGGCATGAGTTTTATTCACACAAGTTTTCACGGGTCATCACACCGGAGCGTACTTTGGAGGGCACCTATTTCCGTAGTGACGAGCACATGACGCATTATGCGGTGACTAACTCGGTAGGCTCTTTTCAAGCTTCTGATATGGATGGCGATAATGGGCAGCAGGCTGACAATACCCAAAAGCCTGATACCACTCAGCCTGCACCGCCTGTGCGTCAGGCTGCTGTTCGTCACAAGGCATCACAAAAAAATACTCATTAGGTCATGACGCATCTCATCATAGGACTTTTAGTGACTATGGTCTTCTCCGCCTTTTTTTCTGGCATGGAGATTGCTTTTGTGTCGAGCAATCGCATGCGGGCAGAGATGGACAAGGAAAAAAATGGTTTGTCGCAACGTGCCATAGCTTTATTTTATAGGCATCCAAACAACTTTGTCTCCACTATGTTGGTGGGCAACAACATTGCCTTGGTTATCTACGGCATTTTGTTTGCCAAACTTTTTGATGCCACCCTGTTCTCTCAACTTAGTGATAATGATGTCGTGCGGGTTGCGGCAGACACGGTGCTTTCTACCATTATCGTGTTGTTTACAGGAGAGTTTCTGCCTAAGACGATTTTCAAGTCCAACCCCAATACATTGCTATCCATCTTTGCAGTTCCTGCCTATATATGTTATGTTTTGCTCTATCCCGTATCTCGTTTTGCCACCCTGCTTTCGCGGGGACTGCTACGATTAGTAGGAGTCAGAATGCCCAAAGAGACTGAAGGTAAGGAATTTACCAAGGTGGATTTGGATTATCTTGTGCAGTCAAGTATTGATAATGCATCTGATGAAGATGACATTGGTGAGGAAGTGAAGATATTCCATAATGCGTTGGACTTTGCCGACACTAAGGTGCGCGACTGCATGGTGCCTCGCACAGAAATAGATGCCGTAGACATTGACGATTGTACTGTGGATGACTTGAAGTCTCGATTTATAGAAAGTGGTCATTCCAAACTGGTGGTCTATCGCGAAGATATTGATCATATCATTGGTTACATCCACTCATCCGACTTGTTCCGCCCTCTGCCTGAGAAAATAGAACAGTTGGTGCGCGAAATGCCCTATGTGCCTGAGACAATGGCTGCTCGTAAGCTTATGCACATCTTCTTAGGGCAGAAAAAGTCATTGGGTGTAGTCATTGACGAGTTCGGGGGAACCAGTGGTATTGTGTCCTTGGAAGATATTGTCGAGGAGATAACTGGAGATATTGAGGATGAGCATGATAATCAGAAATATGTGGCAAAACAATTGAGTGATGGCGATTATATGTTGTCAGCCCGCTTAGAGATAGAAAAAGTCAACGAACTATTTGACTTGGACCTGCCGGAAAGCGATGACTACATGACGGTGGGGGGACTCATTTTGCATGAATATCAGTCATTTCCCAAATTGAACGAAGTTGTCAAAATAGGTCGCTTTGAATTCAAAATTATCAAGAATACGATGACAAAAATCGAATTAGTGAGGCTAAAAGTCATCGAATAAGGCATTTTTTCGAGAAAAGATGCCGATGTTTCCGCGAAATTTAGTAATTTTGTCGGCTGAAATTGAAAATAACAAAATAATAATAATAACTAATAGCAAAAATGGCAGCAATTGGAAAAATCAGAAGCTGGGGACCAGTACTCGCTACAGTGATAGGTCTGGCCCTCTTTGCATTCATTGCCGAAGAGATGTTTCGCTCGTGCGAGGCAACTAGCAACGAGCGTCGTCAGCAAGTAGGCGAAGTGTTAGGTAAGAAAATTTCAGTTCAAGAGTTCCAGAATCTTGTTGACGAGTATCAGGAGGTCATTAAGATGACTCAAGGTCGTGACAACTTCTCAGAGGAAGAACTGAATCAGGTGAAGGATCAGGTGTGGCAGCAGTTTGTCAACAATACCATCATCGAGACAGAGGCTAAGAAATTGGGCCTCACAGTCACAGATGAAGAGTTGCAGAACATTCTGAAAGCAGGCACCAATCCCATGCTGATGCAGACACCGTTCGTTAATCAGCAGACTGGCCGCTTTGATGTCAGTCAGCTTACCAAGTTCTTGGCTGACTATAAGAAGATGCAGGGACAGGGTGGTAATGCTCAGATGTTGGAACAGTACCAGCGCATTTACAACTATTGGAAGTTTATGGAGAAGAATCTCCGTCAGCAAACTTTGGCCCAAAAATACCAGAATCTATTGGCTTCGAGTCTGTTCTCGAACCCCGTTTCTGCCAAGTTAGCCTTCGAGCAGCAGAATCAGGAGTCCGACATTCAGTTGGCAGCCATTCCCTATAGTGCTATCAAAGATACAGAGGTGGAGGTGAGTGATGCTGATGTAAAGGCGAAGTACAACGAACAGAAAGAACAGTACAAGCAGTATGTGGAGAGCCGCGACATTAAGTACGTGGACTTTCAGGTCAAGGCTTCTAAAGCTGACCGTGACGAATTGATGAAAACCATAAAGGCTGCCAAGGAGCAGTTGGAGAGTGGCATGGTGCCCGCAGAGGCTGTTCGCAAAGCCCAGTCACAGGTTCCATACACTGGTATCTTGGCTACCCGTGGTGCCTTTGCTCCCGACATAGCAGCCAAGCTTGACTCTATGCAGGTGGGTCAGGTGACAGCTCCTTTTGAGACTGCTTACGACAACACGCTGAACGTGGTGAAGTTGATAGGTAAGACGCAGTTGCCTGACTCTATTGAGTTCCGACAGATACAGGTTGGCGGTGAGACTGCAGAGGCAGCACATAAGACAGCAGACAGCATCTACACGGCCCTGAAGGGTGGAGCCGACTTTGAGGCACTTGCCAAGAAGTATGGACAGACAGGTGATAAGACTTGGATGACCTCTGCCATGTACGAGCGTTCACAGACTATTGATGCTGACACTAAATCATACATTGAGGCTCTAAATGCTCTCAATCCTAACGAGGTGAAGAATTTGGAGTTTGCTCAAGGTAACATCATTGTGCAGGTGACAGCCCGTAAGGCTCCTGTTACAAAGTACGATGTCGCTGTAGTAAAGCACACTATTGACTTCTCGAAGCAGACATATTCTGACGCTTACAACAAGTTCAGCCAGTATGTCAGCGAAAATAAAGACATCGAGGGTTTGGAGAAGAATGCTCAGAAGTTCGGCTTCCGTGTGCAGGAGCGTAAGGACCTCTATAATTCTGAGCATGGTGTAGCAGGACTACGTGCCACCCGTGAGGCCATGAAGTGGATTTTCGATGCAAAGGCCGGACAAGTGTCTCCACTTTATGAGTGTGGCAACAATGACCATCTGCTCGTCGTGGCTCTTACCAATGTTCACCCCGAAGGTTATCGTGACATGAACGACATAAAGGACCAGCTCACTCAAGAAGTCATCCGAGACAAGAAGTTCCAGAAAGCAGCTGAGAAACTGGCAGGTGTCAAAGACATCGCTTCTGCCAAGCAGAAAGGTGCTGTCATTGATAGTGTTCGTCAGATTACTTTCTCTGCTCCTGTCTTCGTGCAGGCTGCCGGTGCCAGTGAGCCCGCTCTCAGTGGTGCTGTGGCCAGTGTAAAACAGGGCCAGTTCAGCCCCAAAGTGGTTAAAGGTAATGGTGGTGCTTATTTGTTCCAGGTACTTTCCCGCACCCAGCGCGAAGGTGCCAAGTTTGATGCCAAGCAGCAGGCACAGCAGTTACAGCAGCAGGCAACTCAGGCAGCTGGTCGTTTCATGAACGAGCTTTATCTGAAAGCTAATGTAAAAGATAATCGCTATCTGTTCTTCTAAGTTCGTTAGGAGACAAGTTGTCAATTTATTCTCCCAAATAGAGTGGGGCATGTCAGTAGTGGCATGCCCCACATTAATGAAAAACGAATAATTATCGGACGATGGAATACATGTCGCAAGAGGGCTACGACAAGCTTGTAGCTGAACTGCAGGAGTTAGAGAATGTGGAACTGCCGCGCGTGAGAGAGGCCATTGCTGAGGCCCGCGACAAGGGTGACCTTAGTGAGAACTTTGAGTACCATGCCGCCAAGCGTGAACAAGGACGGTTGCTGGGGCGTATTCGTTTTAAGCAGCGTGTGCTGGCCAATGCGCGTGTGCTGGACATGTCGCGTATGAGCAGCGACACTGTGCAATTGCTGAGCCGGGTAGAGATGACTAATCTGGGTAACAATAGTCGCATGACCTATACCATAGCCAATCCGCATGAGGCCAATCTGCGGGAAGGCAAGATATCCATAAAGTCTCCCATTGGCCAGTCTCTGTTGGGCAAGAAGGTGGGTGATGTTGTTCAGGTTCGCGTACCGGTTGGCATGCTACAGCTCCGTATAGAGAGTATACAGCTATAGTTGGGATGTTCTCCAATACGATTTCCTCCAGCCCATATCCTTTTAGAATGCGCGAAATCCCTATAAATATGGATTGCGGGAGAGAGGCGAAAACGATACCTTTGCAAAAATTTTGTAAACAACATAGACGTTAAAATGGAAAGAAACATCATGTTATTGTTTTCGCTTTTGACTGCTACAGCTGTTATGGCTGTCAGTGGGGTGGTAGACGAGGCTGTCAGCGACACATCTCGTGTAGTAGACCTCGACGAGGTTATTGTCATTTCACAGCCCAAGGAAGGTTTTCTTCTGCGCCAGCAGCCCATCAGCAGCTCAGCTTTTGGCAATACCGAAATGCAGCAACTGGGCATCCGTGGCATCAGCCAATTGTCAGACTATGTCCCGTCGTTCACTATGCCCGAATACGGTAGTCGCCTCACCTCGTCGATGTACATCCGAGGTATCGGCTCACGCGTCAACAACACCGCCGTCGGCATCTACTACGACCATATCCCCCTGCTGTCGAAATCGGCCTTCAATACCCACTTTTACATGCTTGACCGCGTGGATGTGCTCCGTGGTCCGCAGGGTACGCTTTACGGTGCCAACACCGAGGGCGGTATTGTACGCATCTATTCAAAGAACCCCATGAGCTATCAGGGTACCGACATCAATCTTGGATTGGCTACGGGACTGCAGCGCAAGGCAGAAATAGCCCACTATCATCGTCCCAGTGATCGGCTGGCTTTTATGGTGGCTGGGTTCTACTCCGGTCAAAAAGGCTTTTTTGAGAACACCAACCTCAGCGAGCGTAACGACAAGATGGACGAGGCTGGTGCCAAGGTTCATCTGGTGTGGCAGCCTACGGACAAGCTGACCTTTGACCTGACCAGCGACTACCAGTACACCATTCAGAACGGTTTCCCCTATGGTTACTACGACGTGGACCAGGACTACACTTTCGCTCCCTCGACCACCACGATGAACACTTATCGTCGCCAAATGGTGAATACGGGCCTGAACATCTCTTATGACTTTGGCAGTCTGCTGCTGACGTCGACCACCAGTCATCAGTATTTGTGGGATCGCATGCAGATGGATCAGGACTATGTAGCTGAGGATTACTTCCACTTGATGCAACAACAAAAGATGAACGCCCTTACTCAGGAACTGGTGCTCCGTTCGAAAACCGACGGCATTTGGCAGCATACCACCGGTGTTTTTGGCTGCTACCAGTGGCTGCACACCGATGCCCCCGTCACTTTCGGACCAGCCATGAATGCCATGCTGAATGGCATCATGCAACGCGTTCTGCCGCAAGGCCACACGCTGACGTTCGATAACTTCCACGTGCCGGGCGACTTTAAAACGCCTCAGTTCAACCTCGGCATCTATCATGAAACCAATCTTAAACTGGCCGACCGTCTGATGGCTACGCTTGGACTGCGCTATGAGTTTGTGCAGGTGAAGAATGACTTCGAGACCACAGCCCTTGCCGACTTGACTTATTCCATGTCGATACCGGCAAGAAATATCAATATGACCGTTCCCATTCCCTATAAGTCGGCCTATGCAGCTTCTTTCAAGCGCAACAGCAACCAGTTGCTGCCTAAGTTCGGGCTGACATGGAACTTCGATGATGAAGGCAGCAATACCTATGCTGTGGTAAGCAAGGGATACCGGGCCGGAGGCTACAATCTGCAAGCTTTCTCTGACATTTTCCAGACGGAAATGAGCTCGTTTGGTGCCAATTTCCCCCGCGATGGACAGGTAATCCACGACGAGGAGGCTGTGGACAAGCTGAAAGATCAGATTGGCTATGACCCGGAGACCACTTGGAACTACGAGTTGGGTACTCATCTGAACCTTTTTGATAACAAGTTGAAAGCAGATGTTGCCTTATTCTATACACAGATTCGCAACCAGCAGCTTTCGGTCATGAGTCCCGACTACGGCTATGGCCGTGTGATAGTCAATGCAGGCAAGAGCTACAGTTGCGGACTGGAGGTGGCCTTGCGCGGAAATGCATTTGACAACCATTTGACTTGGGGAGCCAACTACAGCTATACCAACGCCAAGTTCAAGGAGTACGATGACTATGACGACGCTCGCAATCCTATCAGTTACAAAGACCAATACGTGCCCTTCATCCCGCAGCACAAGTTCAGTGTCAATGCCGACTATCGTATTGACTTGTGCAACCCGACGTTTAAAGCCTTGACGCTGGGTGCTAATGTGAAAGGGCAGGGCAAAACTTACTGGGAGGCTGACAATGAGCAGAGCCAGAAGTTCTACGCCACCCTGGGGGCCCACGCTGCACTCGACATGGGTATCGTGGTACTCGACTTGTGGACTCGCAACCTGACTAACACGCACTATAACACGTTTCTGGTCTATAGCAAGACCACCCGTCAAAACTTCGCCCAAAGGGGGATGCCTATTCAGGTTGGTTGTGACTTGAGGATACACTTCTAAGTTACAATAAAGGAATCAAACGCGAATAATCCTGTTAATATTGTTAAAATTAACGGAATTAATTAACTTAAAGACTTCTTCATATCGCAAAATGTCGTATCTTTGCGGCATCTAAGAATAGAAAGCGATATGAAGAAGTCTACTATATGGACCATAGCCGTCATCATGGGATTCTCGTTCCTGGCGTTGCTTTTCCTTCAGTTCTCCTATGTCGAGGAGATGGTGAAGATGAAGAAAGAGCAGTTTGACGAGAGTGTCAACCGCAGCCTGTATCAAGCCTCACGCAATCTGGAGGTCAATGAGACATTGCGCTATTTAGAGAAAGATGTCAATGAAACCGAGCGTCGTGCCTTTCAGCAGGACTCGGTCATCGTGGACGGGTTGGGCAGTATTAAGCATTCTCATCAGTTTGCTGTTGCTGCCGATGATGGCACCGTCTATTCCTCGTTTCAATTGAAGACTTTTGAGATGAAGCCGGCATCAGTGCCCAAGGCCATGATTTTGCGCAAAGACAAAAACTCGCTGGCCGATGCAGCCAAGTCGATGCAGGAAATTGTGCGCAATCGTTATGTCTATCAAAAAGCATTACTGGACGAGGTCGTCTATAACATTCTATACACGGCCAGTGACAAGCCTCTGAAAGAGCGTGTCAATTTCCTCATGCTGGACAAGGACATCCGCGTAGAGTTACAGAACAACGGTATCAACATTCCCTACCACTTTACTGTTTCGACAACTGATGGTCGTGAGGTTTATCGCTGTCCAGACTATGAGGACAAGGGACAGGAGTACACTTACCAGCAAGTGTTGTTTCGCAACGATCCGCAGTCAAAGATGGGCGTGGTACGCATCCATTTCCCAGAGATGAATTCCTACATCTTCTCGTCGGTGCGCTTCATGATTCCGTCTATTATCTTCACCATTGTACTGCTCATCACGTTCCTCTTTACTATTGTCGTCATTTTCCGCCAGAAGCGTTATACGGAAATTAAAAACGACTTTATCAACAACATGACGCATGAGCTGAAAACCCCTATTGCCAGCATCTCGTTGGCTGCCCAGATGATGAACGATGACTCGGTCACCAAGTCAGAGCAGATGACCAAGCACTTAGGTACAGTCATTGCCGATGAGTCGAAGCGCTTGCGTTTTCTGGTTGAAAAAGTTCTGCAGATGTCGATGTTTGACAAAAAGAGCGTTGTGTTCAAGAAGAAAGAGCTTGACCTGAATGAAATGGTGGAACAGATAGCCCAGACGTTTACCCTGCGTGTGGAGCATACGGGTGGAAAGATTTACACACAGATAGAAGCCATCGACTCAGCCATCTATGTTGATGAAGTGCATTTCCAAAATGCCATTACCAACCTGATGGACAACGCCGTGAAATATCGCAAGCAGGACGAGCCGCTTGACATCTATATCCGCACGTGGAACGATGAGGAGAAGCTATACCTTAGCATCCGCGACACTGGTCAGGGTATCAAGAAAGAGAACCTCAAGAAAATATTCGACAAGTTTTACCGTGTACACACTGGTAACAAGCATGATGTCAAGGGCTTCGGCCTCGGTCTGGCATACGTTAAGAAAGTCATTGACCTGCATCAAGGTGACATCAAGTGCGAGAGTGACTTGGGCAAGGGAACTAAATTTACGATAACCCTTCCTCTCCTAAAAGAGGAGTAAACCGATAGAATCAATTAATAGTATTGTTAAATTTAAATAGTAAAGATTATGGACGAAAAACTGAAGATTCTTCTTTGCGAAGACGACGAGAACCTCGGAATGCTGCTGCGTGAGTATTTAGCTGCCAAAGGCTACATTGCAGAACTCTGCCCCGACGGTGAGGCTGGCTACAAGGCTTTCCTCAAGACCAAGTTTGACATCTGTGTGTTGGACGTGATGATGCCCAAAAAGGACGGTTTCACGTTGGCTCAGGAAATCCGTCAGGCTAATGTTGACATCCCCATCATCTTCTTGACGGCAAAGACGCTGAAAGAGGACATCCTTGAGGGATTCAAAATTGGTGCCGACGATTACATCACCAAGCCTTTCTCCATGGAGGAACTGGTTTTTCGTATTGAGGCCATCCTGCGCCGTGTGCGTGGCAAGAAAAACAAGGAGAGCTCAGTCTATCACATCGGCAACTTCACCTTCGACACTCAGAAGCAACTGTTGGCCATTGGTGACAAGCAAACCAAACTGACCACCAAGGAGAATGAGCTGTTAGCACTGCTTTGTTCGCATGCCAATGAGATTCTGCAGCGCGACTTTGCCTTGAAGACTATCTGGATTGATGACAACTACTTTAATGCTCGCTCCATGGATGTTTATATCACCAAGTTGCGCAAGCACTTGAAGGAAGATCCGCAGATTGAGATTATCAATATCCACGGTAAAGGCTATAAGCTCATCACTCCTGAGGAGGAGTAAGTTCTAAATGAAAACAAAAGCCCGCCAAATAGATAGAAACTTCTGGGGGGCTTTTTTGTTTAATATTCCCTCATTTTTGCTCATTGCTCACTCCTCAATGTTCTTGAGGGTGTGGATGAAGTCAGCTGTATAGGCACGAAGGGACTTCCGTGTGAAATGATGGAGGGGGCTGATGGAACGGTCCACGTATAGTAAAAACCTTTCCATGCATTCCTCGTTCTTCTCGCCTTGCAAGTCTAACAGCTGCTGCCGTAGAGCAGGGGAGGGTTGCAGGAAAAAGTCGTCAGCATAGTTGCGCATACCCTCGGCCACCCATGGGCCGATGCCATACTCCACGCTGAGGTTGTAGAGCTTGCGCCATTTCCATTCCGACATAGGCTCTATCCTTTCTTGTTCCTCCTGCTCCGTGTTGCCGGTCAGTCGCATCAGGTTTCTCAATATCACGTTCATCATGAGTAGCGTTTGGGATATCTAAGAAGAATGGAAAGCAGGGCCGCCACACCAATGGCCATCGGATAGTAGAGGTAGGGCAGGATGCTGATAGGGTTCAGGCTGGCCAGTCCGGCAGCCATTAGCAGTTGTGCTCCGTAGGGGATGAGCCCCTGCATGCAGCATGAGAAGGTGTCCAATATCGACGCGGCCTTGCGGTTGTCCACCCCATAGCGGTCACCTATTTGTTTCGAGATGCTGCCCACGGTCAGAATGGCCACTGTGTTATTGGCCGTACAAAGGTCAACCAGCGACACCAGACCAGCAATCGAAAGTTCAGCTCCCCGTTTGGTGTGGACGTGGCGTGTTAGCCGTTCTATGATAAAGTCGATGCCACCATTCTGGCGCACGATTTCCAACAGTCCACCAGCCATCATGGTGATGATGATGAGTTCGCCCATGCCTACGATGCCATCGCCCATTGCTCCGAACCATCCGAACAAGTCAAACGAACCATCCATAATGCCGATGATGCCCGTTAGGGCGAGGCCTACTGTCAGTACCGCCATCACATTCATGCCGAAGATGGCCGTGATAAGCACAACCAGATAGGGGACAACTTTTACGTAGGCTACAGCTTCCACATGTTGTGGAGAGGAGATGCCCGTTCCCATGACGATGTAGACCAGCAGGATGAGCAATGCTGCAGGAACTACGATAAAGGAGTTGACGCGGAACTTGTCTGACAATCGGCAGCCCTGTGTCTGCGTAGCCATGATGGTCGTATCAGAGATGAATGACAGGTTGTCACCGAAGAACGAGCCGCCCACCACCACTGCCGTCATCAGCGCCACGCTGGTGCCCGTCTGAGTGGCTACGCCTGCTGCTATTGGTGTCAGTGCAACAATGGTTCCCACACTTGTACCTACTGACACGGAGATGAAGCAGGCCGCCAAGAACAGCCCAGCCAACAGCATCTGTCCTGGCAGTAGCGTCAGCGCCAGGTTTACCGTAGCATCTATCGACCCCATTACCTTTGCTGAGTGGGCAAAAGCACCAGCCAACACAAATATCCATAACATCAGCATCATTTGGCTTGTTCCTGCTCCCCGACTGTACACGTCAATGCGCTCGCGCAGTGGCCGTCCGTCAAAGATGATGATGGCATAGATGGATGCTGCCATGAATGCTACCGTGATGGGTACTTTGTAAAAGTCACGAGCAATGATGCTCGTGACCAAGTAGAGTACGATGAACACTACAAGAGGACTTAACGCTGTTAAGCCTTTGATGCTTGAAGTTTGACTTTTCAAAGCGTCACGCCATTCTTGAAGATAGATATTTCGCGATAGCCGTTCTCCTCGTTGCGGGCCTTTTCACCAGAGGCTACTGCCAGCACCTTGTCAATGAACTCCGGTACAATCTCCTGCATGGTGCGTCCCTCTATCAACTGGCCTGCCGAGAAGTCAACCCAGTGGGGCTTGTTCTTGGCCAGTGTGGGGTTGGTAGCAACCTTCATGGTGGGCACAAAGGTACCAAAGGGCGTGCCGCGTCCTGTGGTGAACAGCACGATGTGGCAGCCGCAGGAGGCCAGTGCCGTCGAGGCCACCAGATCGTTGCCTGGAGCTGACAGCAGGTTGAGACCTGGGTTCTGAAGACGGTCGCCATACTCCATGACACCGCTGACAGGAGCCTTGCCACACTTCTGTGTGCAGCCCAGAGCCTTGTCTTCCAGTGTGGAGATGCCGCCAGCCTTGTTGCCTGGTGAGGGATTTTCGCCGACGGGTTCGCCGTGACTGAGGAAGTAGTTCTTGAAATTGTTAATCATGGACACGGTCTGCTCAAACAACTGGGGGGTCTCGCAGCGGTTCATGAGTATAGTCTCGGCACCGAACATCTCAGGCACCTCGGTCAGCACGCTGGTGCCGCCCTGAGCCACGAGCCAGTCGCTGAACTCGCCCACGAGCGGATTGGCTGTGATGCCACTGAAACCATCAGAGCCGCCACACTTCAGACCGACGCGCAGCTTCGATACGGGCACGTCCTCGCGCTTGTCTTGGCGGGCCTGTTCATACAGGTCGCGCAAGATGGCCATGCCTGCCTCCATCTCGTCGCCCTCGACACGCTGTGTGACGAGCAGTTTGATGCGTGACTGGTCATAGTCGCCCAACATGGCCATGAAGTCCTCCGGCTGGTTGTTCTCGCAACCAAGGCTCAGCACCAATACGCCACCGGCATTGGGGTGCAGACAGATGTCGCGCAGCACTTTGCGCGTGTTCTCATGGTCTTCCGACAGCTGCGAGCAGCCGTAGTTGTGGTGCCATGTCCACACGGCGTCAATGCCCTCCTCGCCAGTCTCCTGACGCAGCTTCTGGGCCAGACGCTCTGCAATGCCGTTGACGCAGCCCACCGTGGGCACGATCCATATCTCATTGCGCACGCCAACGTCGCCGTTCTTACGCACATATCCCTTGAAGGTGCGGTTCTCGTTCTTGATTTTCAAGGGCTCGTCTACAGGTTGGTACGTGTACTCCAATGTGCCAGACAGATTGGTCTTCAGGTTGTTCTCGTTCACCCAGTCACCAGCCTTCATGGCCTGACGAGCATGACCGATGGGGTATCCGTACTTGATGATGTTTTCGCCCTCGGCCACGTCCTTGATGAGCACCTTATGGCCAGCGGGAGTGTCCTGATTGACAGTGATTTGCTTGCCGTCCACTTCGATGATGTCGCCCTGCTTCTTGGCTGCGAGGCATACTACGACAGAGTCGGCCGGATTGATTTTGAGATAAGTTTTCAGTTCCATAATTAGCGTATTTATTTAGTAGTTTATCCAATGTTCTTTCGTCGGTAGAAGTCTATGTTCTCCTTGGTCAGCAACTCGATGGGCATATAGTTCACCGGGTCTACCTCTTTCTTCAGCACGATGGCATTGAACAGGCTTTCTATGCAGGCATAGCCTTGCATGTAGGCATGCTGTGCGATGAGGAATGAGATGCTGCCCTGACGGACGCACTCCGCATTTTTCGGCACCATGTCGTAGCCCATGATCTGCACGTTGCGGCGGTTAGAGCGCTGCAGGAATTCGCCTACCAAGTGTGCCTTTGAGTTGAAGGTGATGCAGTGGTGCACATGGGGGTGCGCCTTGAAGAAGTCTTCCAGAATGACGTCGTAGTGCTCACGCTTGTCGTCTAATGACAAGTTCACCTCGTGAATCTCCACCGAGGGGAAGTGGTCGTGCATGTAGTGTCGGAATCCCGTCTCGCGGTTTTCCTGCTGTTTCGAGGCCACGTTGCCATTGCGCATCTGCTTCATCAGCATGATTTCCGTTTCCTTCGGAGCGAGCATCATGAGCATGCGGGCAGCGAAATAGCCTGACGAGAAAGAGTCCTGTCCGTAGAACGACAGGGGCTTCAGGTCGGGCATGTACGAGTCCAATAATATAAAAGGTATGCCCAAGTCGTGCATCTGGTCGGTGAACTTGCGTGTCACGTCCAGCTTCGACGGCACAACGATGACGCCGTCTGGCTGTTGTTTCAGACATTCGCTCATGACCTTTGCAAAGGTGTCTGCAGAGAAACGGTTGTAGTACATCATCTTCTGCGACACGCGGAAGTCGCGGCGGCGCTCACAGCCGGCAATGACTCCTTCCTCCACTTCCTCCCAATAAGCCTCGCTCTCATGCTTCGGAATGATGCAGAAAAACGTGTATGACTTGTTGTAAGCCAAGGCCGAAGCATACATGTTGGGCTTGTAGTCCATTTCCTCCAGCGCCTTTTTCACCTTTTCCAATGCTTTGGGTGAAACGTTGGGGCGGTCGTGCAGCACACGGTCCACCGTGCCTACGCTGACGCCGGCACGCTCGGCAATATCCTTGATTCTGATTTTTCCAGTGTCCATAATCCCTGCAAAGGTAAGGAAAAAAAATGAGAAACGTCCCACTGACCGAACTTTTTTTCTGCTTCCCTCAAAAAAAGATGTGGAGCCAGCCTTTGCTGCCCATCTTCTTGGCAAAATTTGAAAAACCCTGCACCCTGCACCCCAAATGCTGCTCAGCCCTTTGTACATCGGTGTTTCAGTGGGGTGTAACTTGGCTGAAAAGTGTGCACCCCAGTTGCACCCCATTTTCCTGAACCCGTTTCCGTTTGCGCTGGCCCGTTCAATCGTTTGCGTAGGCCCGTACAATCGTTTGCGTATACGCAAACGATCGTAAATGCCGTCCTTTCACCCCGAAACTACGGAGCAACAACCCCGTAAGCCCGGCATTTCATCCCCGTAAATGCCGGGCAAACCCTGCGAGAGCCACGGGCATTAGCCCCGACAGCCATGAGCGTCAACCTCGAAAGCTGTGAGCATCAACCTTGTAAGCCATAAGCATCAGCCTCGTAAGCCACAAGCATCAGCCTCAGAGGCTATAAGCACAAGCCTCAGAAGCTACGAGCAACCATCTCATAATGTGATGGGGAAATCTATTCCTTCAGCAGATCGGGGCGCAGCCGTCGCGTGCGCTCCATGGCCTGCTCCAGTTCCCACTCGCGAATCTTGGCTTCGTTGCCAGAGAGCAGGATGTCGGGTACCCGCCAACCCTTGTATTCGGCGGGGCGGGTGTAGATGGGGGCGGCCAACAGGTCGTCCTGAAAACAGTCGCTGAGTGCCGATTGTTCGTCGCCGATGACTCCCGGTACGACGCGCACCACGGCATCGGCAATGATGGCTGCCGCCAGTTCACCGCCTGTCAGCACGTAGTCGCCGATGCTGATTTCGCGGGTGATAAGGTGGTCGCGCACGCGCTGGTCAATGCCTTTGTAGTGGCCACAGAGGATGATGAGGTTGCCCTTCAGCGACAGTTCGTTGGCCACGTGCTGGTTGAACTGCTCGCCATCGGGTGAAGTGAAGATGACTTCGTCGTAGTCCCGCTCCTGTTTTAGTGCGGTGATGCAGCGGTCAATGGGTTCGCACTGCATGACCATGCCCGCCGAGCCTCCGTAGGGGTAGTCGTCCACACGCCTCCATTTGTCGAGTGTGTAGTCGCGCAGGTTGTGCAGACGGATTTCGGCCAGCCCCTTTTTCTCGGCGCGTGCCAGTATGCTTTCGTGAACGAAGCCCTCAATCATTTCGGGCAGTACGGTGATGATGTCAATACGCATGTTCTAAAAATAAGAAATGAGAAATAGGGGGATTATGATTTGTAGAAGTCCTGAATACGGTCGATGTAGCGTAGCCCGGTCTGGCGGCCCATGTCGTAGACGTGGCGCATCTGCTCGGCATTGTGCGACGTGTGGCCAATGGGGATGGGACCGTCAGGGCGTATGACCAGACAGCGCCCTTCACGCTCTGCCTCGGCCACGTAGCTTAGCTCTTGGTTGTACATCAGGTGGCGCTCGTCCATGGCCTTCACCATGTTGGGATAGTGGCGAAGGGCTATGCGCATAAGCGGCATCAGCCGGTTGTGCTCTTTCTGGTAGCCCGCAGGCTGGGTCAGTATCACTACGTTGCGGTCGTAGCCAATGGACTCGAAATACTCCAAGGGTATCGAGTCTGCCACACCGCCGTCCAACAGCTTGCGGCCTTGCAGTTCAACCACGCGCGAGGCCAGTGGCATGGATGCCGAGGCGCGTATCCACTCGTAGCAGTCGAAGTCAGCATGGGTCAGCGGCTGGTAGACGGCACGTCCCGTCTCCACGTCGGTGCAGACCACGATAAACTCCATGGGGTTCTGGTCGAAGGCGGCATCGTCGAACACATCGTATTTCTTGGGCACCACATGGTAGCCGAACTCGGCGTTGAAATAGTCGCCGCTCTTGAGGAGCGAGCGCAGGCCGCTGTATCGTGCATCGCGCGCAAAGCGGGTGTTGTAGCGAATGGCGCGTCCGGCCTGTCGCGACTTGTAGTTACAACCAAAGGCAGCCCCCGCCGACACGCCGATGAGACCGTCAGGCCACACGTCGTGCTCCATCATGACGTCGGTCACGCCTGCCGTCCACAGGCCCCTCATGGCCCCCCCTTCTAAAACCAGTCCTTTCTTCATAACGGCTGCAAAGTTACGGAAAAAGTCTGTAACGAAAGACGGATTTTGGAGAATTAACGCAGAAAGCA
>ERZ842401.762-NODE-762-length-47502-cov-7.217105_pt1 | contig 47502 bp, 30 predicted proteins | sample MGYA00521270_ERZ842401 | MGnify/ENA primary metagenome ERZ842401 (study PRJEB31892, sample SAMEA3878208) | bioreactor metagenome | biome: Moose rumen | place: Sweden | collected 2011-10 | study: EMG produced TPA metagenomics assembly of the PRJEB12797 data set... | reverse complement strand
TTGGCAATGTTCCGTTTTTATTGGTTTAATATGCTTAAATTCCTCACGGGGATTTTGGGAACGCACGGGCATCCCTTTTCTACAGATATGTGTCCCCTAACGGGGACGGGAGGATATCGGATGCCATACACATGACAGAGTAGGGGCATATCGCATACGCCCGAAAATATTATTCGAAACACCCAAGATTCCCGTTGCAACTCACGTTCATATCTATAGAAACCTTTCATCAAAACCAATACCTATGAAGAAACTGACCTTGATCATCTTTTTGGTTGCCGCAGTGGCGGCAACTTGGGCGCAGAAGCCTGACAAGAAAACCGTGAAATTGGAGAAACAGCTTGTGGGGACTTTCGTGGAAATTCCCTCGGTGCATTACACCGAGTACATCCGCGACACGAACATGGAAGTGTACGCGTCTCAGGAAATCACGCTGGCGGGTTTCCGTATGTTGGAGACGGAAGTGACCAACAAGGTGTATGATGCCTTTCTGGGGGATTTGAAAACGCAGGGCAGGATGAAGGATTACGAGTCGGCTCGCGTCCATAACGAGGGTTGGGCTCCCTATTTGGACAGACCTGTTGACGAATTCCTGCAAGATCCGAACCTGTCTTATGCCAATTACCCGGTGGCGAACATCAGCTACGAAGGCGCACAACTGTTCTGCCAGTGGTTGAATGAGAAAATAGCGAGCCCAGAGTGGGAATATGTGCTGCCTACTCGAGAACAATGGCGGGGTGCGGCATGCTGTGGAGACCCGATGGCATCCTATTCTAATGGTTCTCCATTTCTTGAAACCATTTATAAAAAACCCAGATATAACTATTGGCATGTCCCCGAAATGTATATCTCCCGCACGGACGATGGGTACAAGGTGATGGGTCTTTGGTCCGTAAAATATCATATTCTCCCCACAGTGCCGGTAAAGACATACTACCGTAACGTCTACGGTCTCTACAACATGTGCGGCAACGTGGCGGAGATGGTCTTTGAGCGCGGCATCGCGATTGGCGGCAGTTGGTACGACCCCGGCTACGACATCCGCATCGACAGCGAGAAGCGCTACGACGGTCCCTCCCCGCTGATCGGCTTCCGGGTGATTGCGGTGCGGAAATAGAACACCATTCCCGGCGACGCGTATAGTGGCGCGCTATCCAGCGTCGCCTAACTTCTCAGCCATATCACGGTTTCGCCCTCGTTCAGGAAAGAGGGGGCTACCTCCACGACTCGTGGGGCGCGGAATTGACGGACGGCCTCTTTCAGGGCGGAACCCCGGTTGTAACCGTGAATCACTACGATCTTCTCTGTTCCGCGCGGGGCACGTGCCACCCGCTCGCGAAGGAGTTCCATCGCGTCCTCCACGTACATGCCGTGAAGGTCAATGCGTATGGTATGGTTGGTGGTGGGCACAAGTTGGAGCTTTACATTCTGAATGTCACAGGAATTTTGTAGTAGCAGCGAATGGGCTCCCCTTGGGTGCGCGCGGGTTCCCATTTGGGCATAAGGCTAACAAGCCGCAGCGCCTCGTTGTCAAATGCGGAACCCAGGGAAACAGATATGGTCGGATGTGTGATAGTTCCGTCCTTCTCAACGATGAATTCCACCAACACGGGGCCGGTCGAGCACCCGGGCACGTTGGGCCACTTCAGGTTTTGTCTTAAGAAGGCGTTCAGTGAATCTGGGCCGCCCGGAAACTCCGGCATCTCTTCCGCGAACATCACCGGCGGTTCCCCTGACACAGTGTCGGAGAACCTTTTCGTTGGCAGGCTCCCGTCGGCTGGGAACATTTCAACTCCTTCCACGACAATCGGTTCAGTTGGATTCTCTTTGTTGTCAGTCTTTTTCATTCCTTTGGAAGCCTGTTCTTTTATGAATTTTTGCAGGTTGCGAATGTCCGCCATTAAAACGGGATCGGTGTGCGCCTCGTAGTCGATAGTATCATAATCCAAATACCATAAATCACATAAGTTCGAATTGATGCAATCGAAATACTGCAAATTTTCCTCAGGCGTTACCAATTGTTGCGTCAGAGTGCCGTCTGATAGAAGAGACGTTTCCACATAGAGACCTTTCGCCAAAACTGAAGGAAGCAGCCAGTTACGCGATTTTGCCATTCCCAATATGTCATGATCGTAATAATCATCTTCATAATAATACGTTCCTGCGCTCAACTCCTTTACGTTACGAAACGGACTGAACCACGCGTCCATACCGTAATGCACTATCAATGTATCTGTAAAATACTTGTGGTAAGGGTAATCGCTGGTCAGCGTATATTTGCCTTGATACTTTTTTACCCAAAACCAATTTCTGGGCATGTTCCCGAGATTGTTTTGAATTAAGGTCAGATCAGGGAAATCTTCTCTATAAGTACGATAAGCAGTCCCTAAAGTGTACCATTCTGTCCCACTGAAATCGGGTTCGTTTGCGTAGTATTTGCCTAAAACTTGTTCCAAACAGTGTTTGCACCAATAGAAGCTGGAAATGCAGGTATCATACGTACTGCAGGTGTCGCATTTGTAAAAATGATAACTTCGCCAGATGTATTGGGTGTCGTTCTCCATAAAAGGTTGGCGGAGTTCGTATGAGAGAGTGTGTTTGTCTTCCGAACAATAGATCAATGCGGCGGGCACAAGCTTTCCGTTCACAGGAGCGTTAAATGTGGAGATGCCGGTGGTGTCACAGTCAAATGGCGAACCTGATTGAGCCCTGCCGCACAATACTGCGGCCAACAACGCGAGAATCAGGGTAATTTTGCGTATGGTCATCATAGTCCGTTTGTTTTACGCCGCGAAGATACATTTTTTTATCTCCGCGTATTATTCGTATGCATTATTTTTCTATTTTTGCTGGATAGTTTTTAAATCACTAAATCGTAAAAATACATGAAAAAGACAATGCTGTGGATGGCTTGCGGTGTTGCGGTGGCGATGCTCTTCTCGTGCTCCACAACCCGAAACAGCGCAAAAATGAGCGGATTGGACCGGCTTCCGCCGCCTTCGGAACTCTTTGCCACCCTCGACAGCATTGTGAACGAGGGATGGCAACTCTACTATTCGGAACGCGTGAATTGGATTGCCTCAGACCTCGTTCTGGAAAAATTCGACATGGACGCGATTGGCGGCTCGGTGACTTGGAAACTGAACGACAGTGTCTGGGCGGCAGTCTTTTATGATAGTGGCGCTAAAAACTGTATTTTCGAATACCGCTACAATTTTGTTTCGAATCAGGAGGAATCCATGGATGTGCCACGCCCGATCTCGTCTTTGGAACAGACCGAGATAAATCGGAAAAAGCGGATGATTGAGCAGGCGGTGGACAGGTATGCCGACAGCCTCTATTTCGCCAACCAGTCGTTCGGCTCCCCGAATATTGACATTGTCCGTATCAACAGCAAGCTGACGCGGCTCTATTTTCTGCAGGGCACTATCAAGCCCGATGTCATTCCATTCGGAAACGACTATTCGATAGACTTTGACGAAAAACTGGAACCGGTGGCTTTCCGCAAGTACCATCGTTCGCTTATCGCAACGCAGACGAAAACTGAAGATGGTGGAAAAGTCGAGACCATTATGCACTCGCACCTGAAAGACAATCCGTTTATCACCCCGACAGACATCTGCAACTTCCTGCTCTACCGCCCGGAAGACTTGACTATGTTCTTCGTGTACAGCACGGCCTACAAGTGCAAGTTCGCCTATTCCTATTCCTTGAATCAGATTATCACCGTCACGGATTGACCGCGGGTACCACAATATGACATACCTGCAATTCCCTCTGTTCCCAATTGCCTTTTGCCTTAAAAAATAAACTACAATGATCAAAAACAAGCAAGACATCCGAATTGAAATCGTTGAAAACAGCGGCAACATTGAAGGCCGTATCAGCAAAGACATCGTCCTCACTCCTGCGGAGATGCTGGAGCGGGCTTCGATGTTCAACATCATCACCCTTCCTTCCGGGAGCCGCATCAAGGAGCATCCGCACATCGAGGATGCGGAGATTTACTACATCCTGGAGGGGGAGGCGGAAGTCACCGACAATGACCGGACCGCCATTATGCGCGCCGGCAACGTGATGTTCACCGGCAACGGCGCCCGTCACAGCATCGCCAACTACAGCGGGAAAGACGTACGGCTTTTGGCGTGCATATTGAGAATTTAGAATTAAGAATGAAGAATGAAGAATTATAAATGGTGCATTTAATATGAGACCGATTCCAGAAAATTTAATCCGAAAAACACTGACAATGGCGATGTGCTTTTGCCTATGCATTACCGCACAATCGCAGAAAATGCCCGCCGATTACTTCAAAGAGGCCAACAAGTATTACGATGCCGGGCAGTATGACAAGGCGTTGAAGGGTTATCAATACTTCGTGAAGCATTTTCCGGAAGACCAGGGCTATCCGAGGGCTTTATACAACGTCGCACACTGCCAGTTCTTGTTAAAGCAGTACAAACAATGTGTCAAGACGTGCCGGAAGTTGATGGCGGTTGAGGCGGAAGAGACAGATCCATCGGGCTGGGGCCTTATGGATGATCCCTACGCCAATTACCGGCACCGGGGAGCCGATATGGCTTGCGAGTGCTATCTCATCCAGCAGCAATGGGATTCCGCGCTACACTACTTGGCACTGTCGGACACGGTATATCCGTACATCCATTTCTGCGGCAATGCAGGCGCAGAGAACACTGTGTCCAACGCCTTGCGCTACGCCGAAATCTATGAGCACCTGGGGCAACCGGACAAGGCCTTGGAAAAACTCCTTCAGACCGTTTTCCTCGATGGTCTCACGGACATTTCTAAGGTTATTGACGAATTGCGGAAGCTGTTGTCGGGTCGGGAAGGCCTGCAGCAGGAACTGGATGCGGCCTTGGATGCTATGTATGAGAAAACCTTTGAATATGTGGATAAGGAAGGTGAAACACATACCCATACGCATCACTATTTTTCTTTCTTGAATGTGGAAATTGAAGCACCGGAAGACTACATATTTTTTGGCTATATTCCAGAATCATACCAGTCAGGCTTTGTCAAAGAGGATTGCATTGGCTACGTCAAACAGACCAAGTTCTACAAAATGATTGCGGAGATGTAGCAGCTATTCTCCATTGCCCGCAAACTTGAGGATGCCTTTTGGACCATTGTAGGTTCCGTTCAAGATCTTCCACGAAAATCTGCTCCCTTGGATTCTCTTCGGTTTCGTTCTTTTTCTTCCTTTGTTAGCCTGTTCTTTTAAGGATTTTTGCAAGTTGCGAATCTCCGCCATCAGAGCAGGATCGGTGTGTGCTTCATAATCCACCGTGTCATAATCCAAATACCACAAATCACATAATTTCGAATTGATACAATCGAAATACTGCAAATTTTCCTCGGGTGTTACCAATTCTTGCGTCAGTGTGCCGTCCACTAGAAGCGTTGTTTTCACATATAGACCTTTTGCCAAAATCGAAGGGAGCAACCAGTTCTGCGATTTTGCCAACCCCGATATCTGATGATCGTAATAATCATCTTCATAATAATACGTCCCTGCGCCCAATTCCTTTACTTTACGAAGCGGATTGAACCACGCTTCCATACCGTAACACCACCACCAATGAATCTGTGAAAAATTTGTGGTAAGGGTAATCGCTGGTCACCGCATATTTGCCTTGAAACCTTCTTACCCAAAACCAATTTCTGGGCATATTTCCGAGATTGTTCTGTGTCAGGGTCAGGTCGGGGAAATTTTCTCTATAATAACGATAATCGGCCCCTAATGTAAACCATTCTGTCCCGCTGAAATCGGGTTCGTTTGCGTAGTATTTGCCAAAAATTTGTTCTAAACAGTGTGTACACCAATAGAAGCTGGAGATACAGGTGTCATACGTGCTGCAGGTGTCGCATTTGTTGAACCGGTACCTTCGCCGGATGAATTGGGTATCGTTCTCCATAAAAGGTTGGGAAAGGTCGTATGTGAGATCGTGTTTGTCTTCCGACCAATAGACCAACGTGGCTGGCATAAGCTTTCCGTTCACCAGAGCATTGAATGTGGAAATGCCCGTGGTGTCACAATAAAGTGACGAACCTGTTTGCGCCCCGACGCACAGTACAATGGCCAGAAATACGAAAATCAGGGTGGTCTTGCGCATAATGACTGTCGTTTGATAAAACAGGATCCGACGTATCTGCCGAATCCTGTTTTTTTATTTCCGTGGTAGAGACGGGGCGCGCCCCGTCTCTACATATTGGTATTCGCAATATTGATATTATTTTCTGTGGCGTTTCTTTCTCGCCAGCTCGTTGGGCTCCAACGCCATCTGCTCGCCGTGGAGGAGGGAGGCCACGCCTTCGACGTGCTTCTTGTCGGGCAGCGGGCTGCAGGTGTTCTCCTGATAATCCTCGGGCTCGGTGTAGGTGGTGATGACGCCTTCGTAGTTGCGGAGGATCACCTTGTGCGGGCTCTGGGAGATGACGTACTGAGGCATCACCGGAATCTTGCCGCCGCCGCCAGGAGCGTCCACCACGAAGGTCGGCACGCAGTAGCCGGAGGTGTGCCCGCGCAGGTTCTCGATAATCTCGATGCCCTTGGAGACGGGCGTGCGGAAATGCTCCAGACCCATAGAGAGGTCGCATTGGTAGATGTAGTACGGACGCACGCGCATACGCACGAGGTCGTGTACGAGCTGCTTCATAATCTCGGTGTCGTCGTTCACGCCGCGCAACAGCACGGTCTGGTTGCCAAGCGGGATGCCGGCGTCAGCAAGACGGGCACAAGCGGCCATAGACTCTTCCGTCACCTCATTGGGGTGGTTGAAGTGGGTGTTGAGCCAAATCGGATGATATTTCTTCAACATATTCACCAAGTCGTCGGTGATGCGCTGCGGGCAAACCACAGGGGTACGGGATCCGAGACGGATGATCTCCACGTGCGGGATGGCGCGCAGGCGTTGGATGATGGATTCGAGCATCTTGTCGCCCACCATCAAAGCGTCACCGCCGGAGAGCAGCACGTCGCGCACTTGCGGGGTGCGGGCGATGTAGTCGATGGCGGCCTGAATACGGTCCTGCGTGGACTCGCAGTCGTGCTGGCCGGCGAATCTTCTGCGGGTGCAGTGACGGCAGTACATCGAGCACATATCGGTGATGAGGAACAGCACTCTGTCGGGATAGCGGTGGGTGAGGCCGGGAACCGGGGAGTCCTCATCTTCGTGCAGCGGGTCGAGCAGGTCGGCCGGCGACTGGTGCACCTCGGCGGCCGTCGGGATGGCCTGGCGGCGGATCGGGCACTTCGGGTTGTTCGGGTCGATCAGACTCAGATAGTACGGGGTGATGGCCATACGGAGGGTGGCGAGGGACTTCTTCACGCCCTCTTCCTCTGCCGGGGTCAAATCAATGTATTTTTTCAATTCTTCCAAGGTCTCGACTCTGTTGCGGACCTGCCATCTCCAATCGTTCCATTCAGCATCGGTAACGTTGGGGAAAAGTTCTTTTCTTCTGCTTGCCATATTATAAAATTATAATCGGATTTTTGAGTTTTTTTTGAGGCGGCAAAGGTACATAATTTATTTGAATCTCGGTCAACCTAAAATCCATCATTTTCTCAACGAGTCTCTGCCATTCTGTCACCCTTATCTTTTGGCACAGATTTTGCAAGACAAATTTGCTTTTTTCACATATTTATTTTAAAACAACAAAAAAACAACGATATGCAAACCGGTAAAATCAACGTACAAACGGAAAACATTTTCCCTGTCATCAAGAAATTCCTCTATTCAGACAATGAGATATTCCTTCGCGAACTTATTTCGAACGCCGTGGACGCCACGCAGAAAATCAAGCGGCTGGTCAGCCTCGGCGAGGCCGACTGCGAGCTGGGCGACCTTACAATCGAGGTAAAGGTCAACAAGGAGGACAAGACCATCCGCGTGATCGACCACGGCATCGGGATGACGGCCGAGGAGGTGGACAAATACATCAACCAGATCGCTTTTTCGGGCGCCGAGGATTTCCTGGCCAAATACAAGGGCACCGACGCCGCCAACATCATCGGCCATTTCGGGCTCGGCTTCTACTCCTCCTTTATGGTGGCCGACCGCGTCGACATCCTCACCAAGTCGTACAAGAGCGACGCCCCTGCCGTGAAGTGGAGTTGCGACGGATCGCCCGATTTCACCCTGGAAGAGATTGACAAGACGGAGCGCGGCAGCGAGATTGTGCTGCACGTGGCCGACGACACCGCCGAGTTCCTCGACGAGAACAAAATCGTGGGGCTGCTCAACAAGTACTGCCGTTTCCTGCCCATCCCCATCCTCTGCGGCACCAAGACCGAATGGCGCAAACCCGAGCCCAAGCCCGAAGAGGCCTCTGACGAAAACAAGGACGAGAAGAAAGAGGAACCCAAGGAAGAAGCCGTGCAGGTGCCCCGCATCATCAACGACACCGACCCGCTCTGGCAGAAGTCTCCTTCCTCCCTCACCGATGAGGACTACAAGAAGTTCTACCACGAACTCTATCCGATGAACTTCGAGGACCCGATGTTCCAAATCCACCTCAACGTGGACTACCCCTTCAACCTCACCGGCATCCTCTATTTCCCGAAAGTCAAGAACCAGCTCGACCTCAAGAAAAACCGCGTGCAGCTCTACTGCAACCAGGTCTTTATCACCGACGAGCTGGAGGGCATCATCCCCGAATTTATGACCCTGCTGCACGGCGTCATCGACTCGCCCGACATCCCGCTCAACGTCTCCCGTTCCTACCTGCAATCCGACGCCAACGTCAAGAAAATCTCCACCTATATCAGCAAAAAGGTGGCCGAGAAGTTGGAGACGATGTTCAAGGAAAACCGCGAGGACTTTGAGAAGAAATGGGACGAGCTGAAGGTTTTCCTGCAGTACGGTTCTCTCACGGACGAGAAGTTCTACGACAAGATTAAAGACATCTACCTGCTCAAGAACACAGAAGGCAAGTATTACACGGTGGAAGAGTACAAGAATCTGGTGAGTGTCTTGCAGACCGACAAGAACGACAATGTCATCTTCCTCTATGCCGCCAACGCCGATGCCCAGAACCTCTACATCTCCGCTGCCAAGGAGAAGGGCTATGACGTGCTGCTGATGGACGGATTCCTCGATGCGCACGCCATCCAGATGCAGGAGCAGAAAAACGAGAAGGTGCGGTTCACGCGCGTGGATGCGGATGTCATCGACAAGCTCATCGAGAAGAAAGAGGAGGCCACGCCGGCCAAGCTCTCCGACGACCAGCAGAAAAATCTCAAGGAGTTTTTCACCAAGAATGTGGATGACAAGACCTTCACGGTGATGGTGGAGAACCTCAGCGAGAGCGACCTGCCCGTGATGATCACGCAAAACGAATTTATGCGCCGTTTCAAAGATATGGAAAAGGTCTCCGGCCAACAGGGACTGTACGGCAACTTCGATCATTACAACTTGGTGGTCAACGGCAACCATCCTCTCGCTTCGCGCCTGCTGGCAGAGGAGGACGACGAAAAGCGCACCAAGCTCGTCCAACAGATGGTGGACCTTGCCCTGCTGTCGCAAAACATCCTCACCGGCGAGAAACTGAGCGAGTTTGTCAAGAGGAGTTTCGAGATTCTTTAATATCCGCCCTCCCAATCGTTGTATTGGAACATTTTTACACCTTATTGGATATGCGATTGTAACAAAAAATTTTATTTCTTTGCAAAAAACTCTTTTACAAAGAAATTATATATGAATAATATATCTGAAGGACAGTTGAAGTTGCAATCACAAACTATCGGGAATGGTGCTGTCGGTATTTTGATAATTCTGTTAATCGGGGCATTTGTAGGGTTAATGTGCGGAAAGACCTCCGCTCGTGACTACCCCACAGACGTCACACGCGTTTGTTCCGACACCACCTACGTGCAGATGGGCATTTGCAACAGCCAGCTTCCCTATATTTGGAATGGGGTCGTATTCCTACAAGCGGGCACCCAATCGGCAATGCTCACGGCATCCGACGGCAGCGACAGCCTCGTGGTGATGACCCTGACGACCACCGACCCGACCTATTTGTCGGTGTATGGCAACGCCTGCCAAGGGGATTATTACACGGAGTACGGCTTCAACTTGCCGCCCGACAGCTTGAACGGGGGTGCCTCGCTCACCTTCACGCGGACGATACCCAACGCCGCGGGATGCGACAGCATCATCACGCTGCACCTGACCGTCAATCCGACGCCCACCATTTTCTCGTCGGGCGACACCATTCTGAACCAAGGGGAGAGCGTGCTGCTCTCTTCCACGGGCGCTGACTACTATGTCTGGTCCCCGGCGTCGAACCTCTCCATCACCACCGCCAGCCAGACTGTCTGCACGCCCAGCCAATCGATGTACGTGATTGTGACCGGCTACGACTCGGGCGTCAACCTCATCGGCAACGGCGACTTCGAGCAGGGCAGCGCGGGATTCACGAGCAGCTACACCCAGAACACCAACCTGTGGGGGGAAGGCACCTACTATGTGGGGAGTAATGCCAGCACCTACCACTCCAATTTCCAGGGGAACACCGACCACACCACCGGCCACGGCAACTATATGATTGTCAACGGGGCAACCTCGCCCGGCACGGTCGTCTGGTCGCAGACCATCCCCGTTTCGCCGAACTCCGACTACGCCTTCACCACCTGGGTCACCACTGTGGCCAACAGCCCGTGGGCCCAGTTGCAGTTCAGCATCAACGGCCAGCAAATCGGGAGTGTCTTCTCCGCCCCGGCCACGTACGGGGCCACCAACACCTGGCTCCATTTTTATGTGGTGTGGAACAGCGGCAACAACACGCAGGCAACCATCTCCATCGTCAACCAGAACACCGATGCCGGCGGCAACGACTTCGGGTTGGACGACATCTCCTTCTTCAAGTTGAGTAACTGCGGTGCCACCGACACCATCCAGGTGCTGGTGCGCCATTTCGAGGATACGACCATCTGCTCTTACGACCTGCCCTTCACCTGGTACGGCGTTAACTTCACTAGTTCCGATTCTCTGGAGCATATCTTCATCAACCCCAACGGCGTGGACGATGCCGTGGTGATGGATGTGGAGATTGTGGAGAGCGTGAACCCCGACCTGGGCGAGGACATCTACTTGTGCTTCGGCGATATGGTCGAGCTGTCGTTGGACAGTGTGCCGGCGGATGTGGACATCCTCTGGAACACGGGCGACACCACCGCAAGCATACTGGCCCTGGCGGAGGGCACTTATTATGTGAGTGTCATCGGCACCTCCACCAACGGCGCTTTCCGATGTTACGGCCGCGATACGGTGCAGGTTTTCTCGGTGGAGCAGCCGCTCATTGACTTCGACGCGGAGCCGCGGCAGGGGTGCGTGCCGCTCTCGGTGCACATTGACAATCACGAGGTTTGCGACTCGTGCATCTACGAGTGGTACTTGTATGATGCCAACGGGCAGCTTGCCTACGCCTCCATCCTACCCGATCCCGACTTTGAAATCCCGCTGCCGGGCGTCTTCACGCTCCGTTATATCGTCACATCCCCATACGGATGCACCGACTCCATCATCATACCCAACTACATACAGGCCAACTTCCAGCCCATCGCGGAGTTCGCTGCCGACCCGGAGATGTCGTTGATGTCAGAGAACGGCGGTGTGGTGCACTTCATCAACTACTCCGACTCGCTGATGGCGTCGGGAGCTACCATCACTTGGGATTTTGATGACGGCAACACTGACGGCAGTTTCTCGCCCACGCACACCTACACGCAGTGGGGTGACTATGATGTGACGTTGAGCATTGAGACTGCCGCGGGCTGCAACAGCGAGATCACCCACACAGTGGTGGTTGAGCAGGACTTGGTGTTCCCCAATGTCATCACGCCCAACGGCGACGGGCTCAACGACGTGTTCGCCATCCAGAACCTGAACACGCACATCAACCCCGAGGACCCGGACGAGTACCGCCACAACGACCTGTTCATCTACGACCGCTGGGGCAAGAAGGTATATGAGGCGCATAACTACGACACCTTCTCGCGCGACGGCGTCATCACGCCGGGCACACAGGCCTTCGACGGCAGCCACCTGCCCGACGGGGTCTATTATTTCAGCTTCTATTACAAAGGGAAAGTCAAAACAGTCCAATACAACGGGACGTTGACGATCATAAGGTAAGGAATCGCGACTCCTACTTCTCCCGGGGAATGGGATTAACGTAGATATCCTCAAACCTGCGGGGCCGGTAAGCGGAGAGCCAGCGGAAATCCTGCAGGCGGCGGTCCTTGTCCTCAAACTTCTCGTCAGGATAGACCGTCCCGTCAGGGGCATCATAAAAGCGGATTTGCTTTATCTTGTTATCCTTGAGAAAGACTCGCATCTCACTGGTGATGGAGGTGTTGATGCCTATCAGGCTGCTGTCCTCCTCCTGGAGGTAATAGACACACTCGGCATTGCCGACGATATCCACCCGATAGAGTTTCTTGTCTTTTACAAAACCCTTGATGCTGATGCCTTTGATTTGGTTGAATTCGGTCTCCTCGAACAGACTGCCGACAATGAATCCGGCCTTGCAGAGTTCGATGGTGGAGTTGGAGGAGTCAATCATCACATAGCGAATGGTGTCGCCTGTCAGTTGGTAATCGTCGCTCCAGAGCACGGGGTTGTAGTACATCATCAGCGTGGAGTCGGCGCGCACCAAACCCATCGAGTCGCAGGCGCCCTGCATATCCTTGCGGTAGAACTTGACATTGTTGTAGGCGCTGGCCCACTGCATCTCCTCCTCGTCATCCACATAGAGTTTGAGCGTGTCGGAGTGCAAGAAGAGCGAGTCGCGGTTCTCGTCGATGAGAATCAGCAGGTTGCTGTCGGTGGCCATCGAGACTCCGCCTTTCTGGTAATACTCCACATAATCGCCCTTGAGCACATAGCGATCGGCGGTATCGATAAGGGTGGCGCGGTTCCAGGCCCTGCCAAAGGAGCGGGAGCGTTCGTAGTAGGCGCTGTCGGCAAACACGGAGCGACTGCCCGAGAAGAGCTGCACGTCCTGCGAAAGAGTGGTGATTTCCTGTTCCGTATCATACCATCCCGAGGTGGTGTAGATATCCTGTTCGTCGGAGTGGAGGTGCGTGCGGGAGATGAAGTAGGCAATCTTGACTGCCGCGTTATACTTCAACGCCTCACAGTCCACCTTGTAGGTCTCATTCCAGAGCCGTACATCATCCTTGGCCACAGCATCGTCGGTCTTGGTATAGTACCATCCCTCTCGGCTGGTCATCGTGTCCTTGTCGTTCACCAGTTTGCCACCCGTAAGATAATAGCCCACTTCGTCGCGAGTATTGTAAATCAAGCTGTCGGTCAGCAGATAGGCCTTGCCTTTTTCCAAACGGACTGATGAAGCGATGGAGGCCACCTTGTCGTCGCCATCGTAGTAGGCACGGCGGCCATACAGCCGCACGGAGTCGCCCACCAGAATTCTCACCTTGTCGCCGAAAGCGATGATATAGTTCTCGCGTTCATAGAGATAGGCGCTGTCGCAATAGCCGCGCACGTTGTCCTGCGCAAATGCCACGTTGCCGATGAGGCGCTGTGCTCCTGGGATGTACTCCTCGTCGTAAAATCCCATATCGGCCCGATACTTGATTTTACGGTTGTCCTGGGCCCACACCGTTTGCAGGGCCAGGAGGAAGAGCGTCAGCAGCAGCACAACTTTTTTCATAAGAGCGCTATCTTACCTTAGTGGAGTCGGTGTTTTCGGAAACAATCCTGTCTTGCTTAAAGACAATCTCCTTGTACACATCGCCGGAAGTGTTGTAGTACTCCTCCGTTCCGTCTTTCTTGTTGTCCACATAGCGGGTCTTGCGTTCGGGCAGTCCGCGTTTGTCGTAGAAGACCACCTCGCCAGTACCCTTGTTGAAGGAGCCTTCGCCGACCAGGACGCCACGGTCATCGTAGTATTTCCAGTCGCCGTCGAATTTATCATCCTTGAAACCACCCTCTATTTTCAGTTCGCCGGTAATATGATAGGCCCTGTGGGGACCGTTTTTCACGCCCCGCACGTAGGTGAATTCCTGGGCTTTCTCGCCATTGGCGGTGTAGTTGGTCTCCACCCCCTCGATAGAATCATTTACATACTGGCAATGCGTGTCAAGGTAGCCGTTCTGGTAATAGCGGTTGAACTCTCCGTGGCGTTTGCCATTCTTCATCTCGACCTCTATCTCCACCGTATTGGGGTTGTCGTAGTAGTATATGGTCTTGCCATTTTCCTTTCCAAAACGATATTGGATGGAAGATTGCACGTGACCGTCAGGATAGTAGGTCTTCTCGGTTTTCGTACAGGATGCGCACAAGAAAAGCACGGCGCACGAGAGCAAAAGAATCTTTCTCATATTCGTGTTTAAAAGCGCGCAAAAATACAAAAAAAGAGATTAGGGGCTGCCATTCCGCCGAAGACATTGGAAGGCCTGCCTGGGGTGGTGCTGGCGACCCCCAATCCCTCCGATCAGTAGCGCACTACCTTTTTAACCACCACGCCTTGGGCAGTCTGCACGCGCAACATATACAAGCCCCGAGGAAAGTCCGATATATCAATCTCCTGACAGGGGGCCGTCCAATGGCGCAGGACGTGACCGCTCAGATCCAGCAAGGTAAGGGACTCCACCGGCACTTGTCCGGCATAGATCCCGATGTATCCCAAGGTGGGATTCGGGTGCAGCCCAACCACGGGGGTCGTATGAGAGATAACCACCGTCGAATCACCTCCTCCACCTGAATAGCGGCCGATAGCGATATTGTTCAGCTGTGTGTTGCCCTTGGTGCTGGCAAGCAGTTTCCAACGCACATAACGCGTGTTCTGATCCAGCACATAGCCATCGAAGTGGGCGAATCCGTCCGTGGAGATGTCGCTTTCGGTCAGCAAAGCGACGGTGCTCCATTGTTGGCCGTCAGCCGACTCGGCCACCTCCATCTGGATGCCCTCGTATGCAGCGGGGTTAGAGCCTCCGTTCTTGCCTTTCAGGTCGAAGGCCAATTTGCCGGGAGCACTGTCGAGGTGTGCTACAAGCGCGGCCTGCCCGGCGTGTGCGGTCTCGAACTTCACGGAGCCGTCGCTATACGAGGAGCCCAGATGGTAGCCCCGGAAGCCCGGCAGTTGGGTGATGTCCCAATGGGTGCTTCCGCTATTGTCGGAAAGGTCCAGCGGCAGAATCACCAGCGAGTTGGTGTCAAGGACGACGAAGGAGGCCGAAGCCACCTCGCTGTCGTACATCCCAGCTTTCACAGCCATCGCCTTGACCGTGACAGGATTGTTGACCGTCAGCGGACCAAGATAGGGCAAGGAGACAGCCGAAGGGGTGGAGCCGTCCATCGTATAGTAGATGGTGGCGCCTGCCGTTGTCGTGGCAATCGTGACGGTCTGGGGTTCGTAATAGGTGCCGCCGGAGGGGGAGATGGTGGGGGTAGCCACCGTTTCCAGCACATTCTCGTCGCCCACAACCAGAGCCAGGTCATCGAGACGGTAGTCCACGCGGGCGAGGTTGGAGAAGCGGAGGTGGAGATTGGGACAGGAGGGCACCTGACGATAGCGGACACGGTACCAACCGGAGGTGCCGGTGCCTGCGGGAAGGGTGTCTTCCAGATAGAGGCGGGTCCAGACAAGGCTGTCGGCGGAGGCCTCCACCACCAGGTTGGATCCGTTCTCGGAAGCTGTCTTGCGCAGTCCGCAGTAGAGCGAGAGGTTGGTGTCGGCGGCAGTGTTGAGTCGGGAGATCTGGAACCACTTCACGGTGTCGTTGATCATCACGTTGCCACCGCCGGAGGCGCCGCCATAGCCGCTGGAGGCGGAGGAGGCACGCACGTCGCAGGTGCCGTCACCCGTGTAGAGTACGGAGGTATCCTGCCAGCCACTATAATTCTGTATCAGCGTGTTGGCCGACGGGACGCCGAAATTTTCCTGATAAAGGACGGCCTGCGCCGACAAGAGGCAGGGAACCGCCAAGAGGGCAAACATCACCCAAAGTGTTCTGATTTGCTTTTCGTTAAAGATTTTCATAATCATCATTTCTTTTAATATACTTTATAAACAATTGTGTTACAATAATATATTAAAATCAGAACACGCGCACAAAAACGATGCAAATATATATTTTTTAATAATACAATATCACTTTGATAAAAATTATTTTTATTTTTCAGGTTTACTGATTTTTATGTATCTTTGCCACACTTTTGGTATAACATTTTTCCGAAAGCCACGTTATACAATTTGTCATTTTAAAACGCAAGAAGATGGACCCTATCAAGATTTTATTCGCTGAAGACGACGTCAATTTGGGCAAGGTGCTCACCACCTACCTCACCTCCAAAGGGTACGACGTGACCCACGCCACCAACGGGGAGATCGCCTACGAGGCGTTCTGCACCAAGACGTTCGACATCTGCATTGTGGACGTGATGATGCCCTTGATGGACGGCTTCACGCTGACCCAGGAGATCCGCAAGCTGGACAAGAAAATCCCCATCATCTTCCTGACCGCCAAGAACCTGCAGGAAGACCTCATCAAGGGGTTCACCATCGGTGGTGACGATTACATCACCAAGCCCTTCTCCATTGAGGAGTTGCAGGCCCGCATCCAGGCCCTCCTGCGCCGCACCGCTGCCCAGGAGACCGGCAACGACATCATAGAACTCGGCAGCATCACCTTCGACAAGAAACGGCAGACCCTCACCATCCAAGGCGAGGAGAAACGCATCTCCACCCGCGAGACACAACTGCTCGAAATGCTCGTGGACAAGAAGAATGACATCCTCGAACGCGGCTACGCCCTCAAGAAAATCTGGGGCGACGACAGCTTCTACAACGCCCGCAATATGGACGTCTATATCACCAAACTCCGCAAATACTTCAAAAGCGAACCCAAAATCCAAATCCTTAACATTCACGGAATCGGATTCAAGTTTGTGATGTAGATTCAGTGAACAGTGAAGAGTGAGCAGTGAGCAGTAATTGGGTATAGGGAGTGAGGATTGCAGTTTGAGATCAAATAATTTAATACAAATTATTTTTTTTATTAATATTGATTTAATATATCAATATTTTTATTATCTTTGCGGCATCTTTATAGATGCATTATGAAAACGCAAAGGAAAGGCATATATACGACTATTCGGACAAGTGGCGAGACCGGGAAACGCCGCTCACACCTCAGCCTATGTGTTAACATTAAATTAATATTGTATATATTATACATAAGCCAGTCTTTCGGACTGGCGCAGTCCACAGCAACCATTTCCCAATATCATTTCTGTCATCGCACTCACGACATCCCCGCATACGCGCCCTTTACCGAACAAAGCGCGGTTGGATTCATGTTCCGCAACGACTTCTGTGTCCCTGAACTGATGTACAAATCGCTGGAACTCCATCTGCTGCACGACGGGAACGTGTTCCATCTCAGGACATCGCACGACGGCTACGCCCGTTTCGGAGAGGTGCGGGTGGACGCCGGATACGGCCGACGTTTCGGACAGCATCTCTCTATTTCCTTGACAGGCACCTATATAGCCCGACACGCCGGGCATTATCGAAGCAGGCACTCCTTTACCATCGATGTGTCCGCTTACTGCCAAATCACCCCGAAATGGGGAGTAGCCGTCGGCTTGTTCAACCCCATCCGTATGCGCTACGGCATTACAGGACAAGAGATTATCCCTATGGGCTTCTCACTGGACATACTGCATAGGCGAGACGAGAAACTGCTGTTCTTCCTGCAGGCGAGGAAAGAACTACCCGGCGGCTTCGACACAGGAATCGGGCTATGCTACCAGCCTTCCAAGTATCTGATTCTAAATGGCAATTGCTCACTACGACATATCGGCATCGGCATCTGTGTGCCGTGGCACCGCCTGCTCATCAGCATCCAATCGGAATGGCACTACCGCATCAGTTTTTCCAACGCAGTCACGGCCCATTATCTGTTCAACCTCTGACAAACACACCATTATGCGACAAAAATGTATCACTTTCCTCTGCACGCTGCTGTTCCTCTTGGGCGGATATGCCCAGGAGGACAGCATCCCCGTGCAGGACAGAGGCATCCCCGACCAACTGGAGGAGATCCTGGAGCAATGGGACGGCGAATCGCAAATCCCGGAAGAGATTCTCGAGGATGTCCTCAAGGAGGCTCCCGTCACCAAAATCAACCTCAACGACCTCGGCTATGAAACCGCCGTGAAGGTCCTGCATCTCAGCGACTATCAATACTACCAATTACAACTGTATATCGAGAATTCCGGGGCGCTGGTCTCCATATACGAACTATCCGCCATCGAAGGGTTCACACCAACCGATGTGGCCCGACTTCAGCCTTATGTGGACGCCCTTCCTGTCAAAAGCCGGTCGCGACTTTTCCATGATTTTTTCAAAAGGAGCCAGAGCTCGCTATGGGCTCGCTACGGCAGGATACTGGAGCAACAGGCCGGCTACGACACCTCGCGCAACAGCCACTATGCCGGCTCCCCAGGACACGTATGCTTCAAGTACACCTTCAACTCGCAGGACAGGGTCATCTTGCGGGTGGCAGGTGAAAAGGACGCGGGCGAGCAGTTCTTCCGGAGAGCGCAGAGAAAGGGGTTTGATCTCTACTCCGGTTCCCTGTGCCTCCAAGACATCGGCATACTGCAGCGGGCCGTGGCCGGCGATTTCCGGCTCAACTTCGGGCAGGGATTGGTGGCAGGCTCCTCGCTACTGTCGGGCAAGGGCGGAGGTGTGAGCAGCGCCCGCCGGTTCGCCACAGGCATCCGGCCGGTGGCCCCCACCAACGAAGGCGACTTTTGGCGTGGCGGTGCAGTCACCCTGGGCAACCACAACATCGCAGGAACATTGTTCGCGGGACGTCGGTTCGGAAAACTGCAGAACAGCTTCGGCGCGGATTTCTCCTACCGGCGGGCGCGTTTCAAGATCGGGGCGCGAGCAATAGGGTTCTCTCTCACAGACACTTCCGGCACCTCGCCACCCGAGAGAGTCCGCAGCAGCTGCACTCCGACCGCCTTCAACGTCGCGGCCGACTACCACCTCATCCTCTGGCGACATCTGCTATTCGGCGAGGCGGCTTGCAACGAGCGGGGCAAGTTCGCCCTCCTGCAGGCCGCCCAGCTCAACCTCTCCCCCCCCCTCAAGTTGCTGCTGCTGTTCCGCCACTACGACCGTGACTTCAGCGTCCCGATGGGACAGGGATTCGCCGCCAACAGCCGGCACAGCGGGGAGGACGGCCTCTACGTGACCGCCGATTGCATCCTCGGGCGCAAGGCCGAGCTGAACCTGTACGCCGACTACTACCGGCTCACCGGTCCCAGCTACCGCACAGATGCCCCCATCAATGGTATGGATTTCGGGCTATCCCTACTCTTTCGTCCCAGTCGGCAGAGTCTGCTGACCCTGAAATACACTTGGCGCACCCGCCCGCAAAACGGGGGCGGCGAGCACCTGCACGCCATCGCCGACCGACAGCGGCACAAAGTGCGCTTGCAATGGGACATTGTCCCCCACGCCATCGTGAAGCTGAAGACGGAGATCGACTGGCAGATACAGCACGAGGAAGTTGACGGGAAATGGCATCAAGGGCTGTTGCTTTTCCAAGACATCGCGATAGAACCGCCCCGCACAGGGCTCGCCCTGCACGCGCGCGTCGCCCTGTTCGACACCGAGCGCTACGACGAGCGGCTCTATGCCTACGAGAACGACCTCTACTACGCCTTCACCATCGGCTCCTACTACTACAAAGGGTGCAAATGGTACCTCCTTTTGCGCTACAAGCACAAATGGTTCAGCATCTGGGTACGCGTCGCCCGCACCCACTACCTCGACAGACAAACGATAAGCAGCGGCCTGAACCAGATTGACAAACCGCACAAAACGGAACTGAAGGCGCAAATGATGTTTTCTTTTTAATCCACCTATGCACATTTTTTGTATGTTTGCACCTCTTTTCTAGAAATATATGACCACTTACAATCGAGAACGGGAGCGTCACTGGTTTCAGATTATCTTGCTGTTCGTCACGTCCGTGGCGGCTTTTGGCACACTCCTTCTCCATCCGCCCCTTCACGACTATTTCAACGAGTTCCTGCCCGAGCGTTTCGTCCTGGTAAACAGCATCCGCCACGGCATTTTCCCCTTGTGGAACCCTTATCAGTCGATGGGCACGCCAACACACGCCGACCCGCAATCCGGCGCTTTTTACCCCCTGCTATGGATTTTCGCCATTTTCGGGGAGTACACCTCCATCAGCTGTGCCTTCGACTTCATCCTGCACGCCTTTATTGCCGCTTGTGGCTTTTATACCCTGACTTTCCGATTCACGAGACATCGTTGGGCCTCCTTCATCACGGCTGCGGCATACATAATGTCGGGTTTTTTCGTGGGCAATGCTCAGCACCTCTCCTGGATTATCGCTGGTGCTTGGCTGCCCTGGGTATTGTGGGCCTGTTTCTCGTTGTTTGAAGAACCAGACTTGAAGAATGCACTTCTCACCGCCGTTTTCGCCGCTCTTCTCCTAACAGGCGGATATCCGGGATTTGCCTTCGTGCTTGTCTATATCGTAGCCCTCCTTTTTCTCTATTACATCATCAGACATCTCCGAAACCGGAACTGGCAAGGATTGCGGCGCCTCATCGCCTTCAGCAGCATTGCCCTTGCAGCGAGCGTTCTCCTCGCGACCCCCACTTTATACTCCATTCTGAGCATACGTTCGCACATCACTCGCGGAGAAGGTCTGCCCTATGAGAGCATCAAAGAATCCCTGACAGCGCCCTGTCTGCTCTCCGTGTTTCTACCCGGTTCCCTTTGCAGCAATGAGATAATATCTCATACCGATGCCAGTATGTGCAGTCTCTTTATGGGGATTCTCACCCCGTTTTTCGTCGTGATTGGCATAATAAAGAACAAAAATGCACCTCTCTGGATATTCTTCGGCACCGGCATCCTCGCCTTGCTCACGGCATTCGGGACCAATCTGCCATTTCACAAATTAGCATACAACTATCTGCCACTCATAAGTTTCATTCGACTGCCCGCCCTTTTCCGGATATTCTTCATCTTCCCGACATTATTGTTGAGCGGTATAGGGTTGGCTTGTGTGATGAATGAATGGCCAACATCCCGCAAACACCTGACAATGGCCTTCGGTACGGCACCGATTCTATTGATAATCAGTCTTATACTGACAGTTTCTTCTTCCAAAGCAGATATGTCAAACCACCCGCACATTTTGGCTGAATTGGGGATTGGAGTTGCCGTGATAGCCACCGCCTTGGCCTTCACATTATTACAAAAAAACAAAGGCACACCCTTGCTATGGGTCGTATTGTTTCTGATTGACTTGCTCGTACACACCCACCTGTGCGGGCCCTACACCGTCTATGACGTCAGGGTGAAACACGATGCAATGCCACCCGACACATACGTGACAGACTATCCCATACCCGACAGCCTGACAAGTTGGCAAGATATCATTCACGAACATCCTTACTATATATGGGAAAATGCAGGATGCTATCGGAAGAGAGTGGAATGGCACAGCCGAAATCCCTTGATTTTCCACGAACACAAGCGTATGGTACAGGCATACCGCGAGATGGACAGTGTGATGCGCCTGCCCATAGCTTTCTTCCCTTCTGCCGTATCCCGTGACACCTCCCACTCTTTTTACGATGCAGACACCATCTACACAACAGATATCCTGACTCAGCATTACGATTCCACCTACAACTCAGCACTCCGCATCCGGGAATTTAGTCCCAAGCAGATTGTTATAGAAACTCGCACCAACAAAGAGCGACCTTTAGTGCTCTGCCAAAACGTCGTTCCCTGGTGGCAAGCCACGACCGAAAAGGGCGAACGGGTTGAAATCGTAGCTGCCGACCATTCGTTGCTATGCATACAAGCGCCCCAAGGTCAACACACTATCACATTCAAGTACCACCGCCCCATTCTGCCCATCCTTTTTATCTTGGAATGCATTGGGATTGTGGCAGCAATGGTTTTCGTACTGACATTCAACAGAAAAAAATAGGGACAAAACTTGGCGAAATCGCAAGCCTTGTCCCTATATGACGACTTTCACTCGTAGGATTTTACACGCCCGAGTCGAGGATCTTGCCGTCCTCAATCAGCAGGGTGCGGGATGGGAACTTGTTGATAAGAGTGAAATTATGGGTTGCCATAAGGATGGTGGTGCCCGTCTGGTTGATATGGTGGAAAATCTGGAAGATTTCCTCGGCGGTGATGGGGTCAAGGTTGCCCGTCGGCTCGTCGGCCAGGATAACATCCGGATTGTTGAGCAAGGCACGGGCTATGCAGACGCGCTGCTGCTCGCCGCCCGACAGCTGGGAGGGCAGTTTGAAGTCCTTGGTCTCGAGGCCGACCAGGGCCAGCACCTCCTTGCAGCGGTTCAGCATCGCCTGCTTGTCCTTCCAGCGCGTGGCGCGGAGCACGAAGAGCAGGTTCTCGATGACCGTGCAGTCGCTCAGCAACTGGTAGTCCTGGAAAACCATCCCGATTTTCTTGCGCAAGTCGGGGATATGCTTCGTCTTCATCTTGAGCAGGTCGTATCCAATCATCGTCGCCGACTCGCCCTTGGGCTTGATTTCGGCGATGAGGGTCTTGAGGATGGAGGACTTGCCCGTTCCGGTCTTGCCGACCAGATAGACAAACTCGCCCGACTTGATGTCGAAGGAGACCTGCGAGAGGACCATCAGCTTACGCTGGTAGATATCGACATTGTGCAGGGAGATGACATTGTCGTGGATAGGTTTCCCGGCGGGTGCGGCGGGCGCATCCTGGGCAGCCGGCGTCGTGGGCGCGGCTTGCTCCTCTACAGGCTGCTGGGGAGCCTCCTGAGGGGCTTCGGTCTTGGGGGTTTCTTCTGGATTAGGCATCGATATTGGCGTATGTGGCGTTTTGTTCAATAAATTCACGGCGCGGGGGCACTTCATCGCCCATCAGCATAGAGAATACGCGGTCGGCTTCGGCGGCGTTCTCAATGGTAATCTGGCGCAAGGTGCGGTGCTCCGGATCCATCGTGGTGCTCCAGAGCTGCTCCTCGTTCATCTCACCAAGACCTTTGTAGCGCTGCACGTGGACACTGCTGTCGTTGCCGTTGCGGCCCATCTCGCCCACATATTGCATCCGTTGCTCCTCGCTCCAGGCATAGCGCTGGTCTTTGCCCTTCTTGACGAGATAGAGCGGCGGGGTGGCGATATAGACGTGCCCTTGCTCGATCAGCTCGCGCATATAGCGGAAGAAGAAGGTGAGGATCAAGGCGGCGATATGGCTGCCGTCCACATCGGCATCGGTCATAATGATGACCTTGTGATAACGCAACTTGGAGATATTGAGGGCTTTGCTATCCTCTTCGGTGCCGATGGTCACGCCAAGGGCGGTGTAGATATTCTTGATTTCCTGGCTCTCGAAAACGCGGTGCTGCATCGCTTTCTCCACGTTGAGAATCTTACCACGCAGAGGCAGGATGGCCTGGAAGTGGCTATCGCGGCCCTGCTTGGCCGTGCCGCCTGCAGAGTCACCCTCGACGAGGAAGAGTTCGCATTTCGTGGCATCCTTGGAAGAACAGTCGGAGAGCTTGCCGGGAAGGCCGGAGCCGCTGAAGGCAGTCTTGCGCTGCACCATCTCGCGGGCTTTGCGGGCGGCGTGACGGGCCTGTGCGGCCAGCACCACCTTGTCCACAATCTCCTTGGCATCCTTGGGGTTCTCTTCCAGATAGTTGGTCAGCATCTCACCCACCATCTGATCGACGATGCCGGCCACCTCGTTGTTGCCCAGCTTGGTCTTGGTCTGGCCCTCGAACTGGGGCTCGGCCACTTTTACGGAGATGATGGCGGTGATGCCTTCGCGGAAGTCATCGCCGGAAATCTCGATCTTGTCCTTGGAGAGCTTGTCGAGCATCTTGTTGTCTTCGGCGTACTTCTTGAGGGTACGGGTGAGGGCGCGGCGGAAACCGGAAAGGTGCGTGCCGCCCTCTATGGTGTTGATGTTGTTGACGTAGGAATGGATGACCTCGTTGAAAGAGTCGTTGTACTGCATCGCAACCTCCACCGGCACGCCCTGGCGTTCGCCCTCGATGTAGATGGGCTTGCTGGTGATTTTGGTCTTACCCTCGTCGAGATAGGTGATGTAGTCGCGGAGACCGTTCTCGGAGTAGAAGGTGTTGTGCGGGTGTTCGCCGTTCTCGTCGGTCTTGCGCAAGTCAGTGATGGAAAGCGTGATACCCTTGTTCAGATAGGCCAGTTCCTTGAGTCGGTCGGCGAGGATGGTGTAGTCATAGACCGTCTCATAGAAAATAGTGTCATCGGGCTTGAAGGTCACCTTGGTGCCGCGGTAGTCAGTTTCGCCCACCACCTTGACGGAATAGAGGGGTTTGCCCTTCTCGTACTCCTGGATGTAGTGTTTGCCGTCGCGGAACACCTCCGCGGTGAGGTGGTTGGAGAGGGCGTTCACGCAGGAGACGCCGACACCGTGCAGACCGCCGGAGACTTTGTAGGAGTCCTTGTTGAACTTACCGCCAGCGTGCAGGACAGTCATCACCACTTCGAGGGCGGAGCGGTGCTCCTTCTCGTGCATATCAGTGGGGATACCGCGCCCGTTGTCGAGGACGCTGATGGAGTTGTCTTCTAATATGGTGACTTCTATGTTGTTGCAATAACCGGCGAGGGCTTCGTCGATGGAGTTATCGACCACTTCGCTGACCAGATGGTGCAAGCCGCGCTTGCTGACATCGCCAATATACATAGCCGGACGCTTGCGCACGGCCTCCAAGCCCTCCAGGACCTGGATATTACTGGCACTATAGGTTTCTTCCATAGGTTTTTGGTTTTCTATCTCACTCATTTTCAATCTGTTTAATAATATTCATATAACGTGCAAAGATACAAAAAAAAGCGGTTCAAACCTTTCAAAAAGTATAAAAAAATACGGCAGGCCTTTCACTTTTATCAGAATGAAAGACTTGCCGTTTTAAGGTATCGCGAAGGACCCGAAAACAGGGTTATTGGTGCATTCTACGATCCAGTTCCTGGGCGATATAGGAGGCCACGTCGTCGGCATAGGTGTTGGCGCCGAAGCCGGCGTCATAACCCAGTTCCTTGGCCAGTTCGTGCGTGATGCGCGGTCCACCGCAGACGACAATCAGCTTGTCGCGGAGACCTTCGGCCTCCAGCATCTCGATCAGCTCGGTCATATTCTTGATGTGCACATCTTTCTGCGTGACAGTCTGCGACACGAGCAGTGCGTCGGCGTGCATCTCCACCGCCTTGGCGATGAACTCCTCGTTGGGCACTTGGCTGCCCATATTGAGGGCCTCGAACATATCGTAACGCTCGATGCCGTAATGGCCGGCATAGCCCTTCATATTCATAATGGCGTCGATGCCGACCGTGTGCGCGTCGGTGCCGGTGCTGGCACCCACCACCACAATCTTGCGACCGATGTGCTCACGGATAAACTGGTCGGTTTCGGGCATCGACCACACCGTGGATTCCACCTTGGGCACGTGGATGGTGGTAAAGTCCACCGTATGGATGCTGGATCCATAGCAGTTCACGAAGGTGAAACCATTGGTCAGTTCCTTATAATAGACCACCTGCGGGTTGTCAAAGCCCATCTTCTTGAGCAGTTGCTTGGCTGCCTCCACGGCCTCGTCGCCGCAGGGCACCGGCAAGGTGAAACTCAACTGGGTTTTGCCATCATTCATCGTGTCGCCGTAAGGCTTTACACGTGTCAGGTCCAGGGTCTGATCAAAATCTTTTTGATCCATTGAATATAATCCGCCACTCATATTGCTTAGTTTTTATTGGATTTACGATTTACGATTTGCGATTTGCGACTGCACCATTCCGCGAAATGCGAAGCATTGAGCGGAATCTCCTTACAATTTGCAATTCTCAACTCTTCATTCCCACAAAGTAGTCCTCGCTGTTCTCGAAGAGCACGTTGAAGGAGGTCATACTGCCGTAGATGCGTGAGATATACTGCTGCAGGTTCACCTTTTCCTCATCGGAAAGGGAGTTGCTGCTGTTGATGTTCTGTTCGAGCACCCGCAGGCGGTCGCGCATCATCACGATCTTGTGGAAGAAAGTCTCGATGGGCATCTCCTTGGGTTTGAGCTCGCTGTTGGCAGGCTGGAGCGTCATTGTGCCACCCTGCCATTTCTTGCCCAGTTCGGCCTTGTATTCGATGCCGTTGTATTTGTTGAGGATATGCGTCAGCACACGCTCAAACTCCTTGAGATTGAGTTTCGGCTGGTTGTCGTCGGCCTCCACGGCATCGAGTACCTCGAGTTGCACGCTCATCTTGGAGAACTCGATTTCGCCACCGCGCACAAAGATAATCTTGTACGTCAGAGCGTTGTTCTGGCTGATGACACCCTCTCCGTATTTCTCGTGACGGACGCGGGTTCCTGCGGGCAAGTTATTGATATCGTTCATTATCTTCTATTTAAATACTTTTTATTCGTGTTTATGTTTGGCTTGGGCCTGCGCCACCGCCTCTTCCAGTGTTATCCGTTTTCCGGTAGCCACATCGATAAGGATATACTTCGTGTTGCCCATTCCTAACTTCTCGGCATACTTGAGCTGTTCGATGCCGCTGACATTGTTAACGTCCTTGAAGCACTCCTCCTTGCCATAAGCGATGGAGACAAGATCCTGGCAAGCCTGGTCGATGGCCACGATATCTGTGGAGGCCACCGCACCGATGTCGTGGATAAAGGGAGCGGGTGCCTTGGCCGAGCAGTCGCAGCTGCGGGAGATGTTGGCCATCACGTTGATGAAGGCCATCGGGCGCTGGTCGGCAAGCACTTTGGTGTATTCCACAAGCTTGTCGAGGAAGCGGATCTCGTCGTAGCCGGTGTTGTCGGGAGAGAAGAGCTTGATGGGGCACTCGGCGATGCACTTGGCGCAGCCAATGCACTTGGTGGTGTCGATCACCGGGCCATCCTTGGTGATGGTGATGGCGTCGCCGGGGCACTGGTCGGCGCAACGGTGGCATTGGAAACACTTGTCCGGGGTGTTCACCTTGGGGTAGTTGTTGGCGTGGATGGCCATCTTGCCACCCGGGGAGGCCATACCCATACCCACATTCTTGATGGCACCGCCGAAGCCGGAGGAACCGTGGCCCTTGAAGTGGGAATAGATGATGTAAAAGTCATAGTTCTCGAAATGGTTACCCGTGCGCACGCTTTTACAGAACTTGAAGTTTTTCTGCGCCGGATAAACCGTCTCGCCCTCATCGTCCAGAATGTCGATGGGCGCGAAAGTGAAGCCGTGTTCCTTGGCCAATGCAATGTGCGACTGGGTATAACGGCGTTTGCCCACATAGAGGACGTTGGTCTCCACCAGCGTGGCGTTGGTCTTGCTCACCAGCGGATGGACCAACTCGGGGTTGAGGAAGTTTTTGTTGCCATCCTCGCCGAAATGGATTTTCAGACCCACTTTCTTGTAGGCGCTCATATCCACTCCCATCGCATCATAGAGCTTAACGATGTTCTCCGGAGTGATATCACTGCAGAAATAGACAACCGACTCTTTGGCGGTCTCTTTGGCTTTCTGGCCTTGCGAGAAACCGGCGATGACAGTCAGCGCCAGTAATGGTATCAACAGGAAGAGTTTTCTCATTGTAATAATTCTTTAGTTGTAAAATAAGGTTGAAATTATTGTCTTTCCTTCATCATCTTGATAAAGGGGTTGAAGTAATTGTCGCCTTTGGTGACCACGCCTGCAAGGCCCTTGCCGCCGGTCATCGGGCGCTTGACATCACCGAAGATACCCTTTTCGAGGGCGGTGAAGAGGCCTTCCTGGACAATTTCCTGAAGCAGCTCGATCGCGTTGTTGAGGACCGTCTTGGCGCGCTCGCGGCAGATGCCGCCCTCGCGGAACTCCATCTCCTCGCCGATGCTGCGCATATCATTGAAAATGTAGCGGGCATTCTCGATGGAGAGGTAACGGTCGCTCATAAAGGGCGTGTGGATGGCCTCGGTAGGCATACCCAGCAGCTGGATGCCCTGGTGCGTCCAGATGCCGATCATATTGAAGAGGGCGTCCTGGATGTGGCCGCGGAAGATGTTGCCGGTCATAAACTTGGTGGGCGGCATATACTTGAGCGTAGCCTTCGGGAAGATCTCGCGCGTCATCTGCGCCTGGGCCAGTTCGAGGAGGAATCCGTTTTCGAGCATCGGGTCCATCTCGAAGGCGTGGCCAAGACCCATCTGTTCCTCGGGCAGACCGGCCAGGAGGGCCAGCTGCTCGTTGATAAGGTCGGAGGCGAGCACGGTGTGGGCGGCCTCCACGGCATCGGCGGTGGTGAGGTAGTTGTCCTCGCCCGTGTTGATGATGACGCCGGCGTAGCCGTTGATGATGCGGGAGAAGTATTGGTCGATGAGGGTACGCTGTGGATTGATGTCGCGGAAGAGGATGCCATAGAGGGCGTCGTTGAGCATCACGTCAAGGCGCTCAAGGGCACCCATCGCAGCGATTTCAGGCATACAGAGGCCGGAGCAGTAGTTGCAGAGGCGGATGTAGCGGCCCACCTCCTCGCCCACTTCGTCGAGGGCCTTACGCATAATGCGGAAGTTCTCCTGTGTAGCGAAGGTGCCGCCGAAGCCCTCCGTGGTGGCGCCGTAAGGCACATAGTCGAGCAGGCTCTGGCCCGTGGTGCGGATCACGGCGATGATGTCGGCGCCCTGGCGCGCGCCGGCCTGTGCTTGGACCACATCCTCATAGATGTTGCCGGTGGCCACTATAATATAAAGGTAAGGTTTCGGGCCCTCGCCTATGGTATTGAGGTACTCGTTACGCTTGGCCACATTGCCCTTGATGCGGGTGAGGCATTTCTCAATATAGGGCTGCACCGCGTTTTGAATCTCCGTGATATGGTGGAGCTTCAAGGTCGTCAGGTCGAGTTGGCCGTTCATCACGGCCTCGGCAATGGCCTGCGGGTCCTTGCCCGTCTCCAGGATGGCGTTGCCGATGAAATAGAGCACGCCCTGGTTGAGTACGCCCTTCTCGAGGAGGGAGTCCACCACCACATTGGGAAGGGGCACGCCGTTTTCATCAATGCCATCAATGCCGATAAGACGGCAGAGGGTGCGTTCCACGGTCACCGTAGTGTAGCCGTCCACGAACTGCTGCACCTGGTCTGCAATGGATTTGGCCAACTGTTTGGCCACGGCAACTTGCGCAAAATCAAGTCCTAATTTACTTTTATTCATATTTTTACATTCACTATTTATCACAATTACCGCAAGATGGCCTGCGGTTTAAGAAAAAGTTTGCAAAGATACAAAAAAAATGCCTAATTACGATTTACGAAAAGATATCATATTTCCCCAAATGCCATTTCTGCATCCGGTACTGGAGGGCGGTGTACAACACGCCGAGACCATATTTGGCGCTGCGGCGGAAGTTGATAGAGGAGGCCTCCGGGAAATATTTGGTGGGACAGGTCACCTCCGCAATCTCATAGCCGGCGTAGAAAATCTGAGCCAGCATCTGGTTATCGAAGACAAAGTCGTCGGAATCCTTGTGGTAGTCGATGCGGCGCAGCACCTCGGCGGAGAAAGCGCGGTAGCCGGTGTGGTACTCGGAGAGTTTCTGGTGCATCACGATGTTCTGGAAGAGCGTGAGGCAGCGGTTGAAGAAGTACTTGTAGCGGGGCATTCCGCCCTTGCGCGCGCCCATCCCGAGGATGCGCGAGCCCAGCACCACGGGATATACCCCGTTGACGATAATGTAGCACATCGACTCGATGAGCTGCGGCGTGTACTGATAGTCGGGATGAAGCATCACCACCACGTCGGCGCCCAGTTCCAGGGCCTTGTCGTAGCAGGTCTTCTGGTTGCCACCGTACCCCTTGTTGGACTCGTGGCGGATGATATGGCGGATGCCCAAACGGTGGGCCTCCTCCACCGTGTCGTCGGAGGAGTGGTCATCGACCAAGATAACCTCGTCCACGATGTCCATCGGGATTTCCCCATAGGTCATCTCCAACGTCTTGGCCGCGTTATAGGCGGGCAGCACCACACATATCTTCTTGTCTTTCAGCATATAAAAACATCTCTACCCCTTTCGGGAAAAAAGTTTGCAAAAGTATGCAAAATTTTGGTTTTATATGTATTTTTGCCCCGTCATAAAACAACTTGTATGAAAAAGTTCCTCTTTTCCGCCCTTTGCATCGGTTTATTGTTCGCCTTGTCGGGATGCCGTCACCGCGTCACGGAACGGCCCGCCATCATCATCCCCAAAGCAGTCAAGGACATTGACGGCAACGTCTATGACGGGGTGAAGATCGGCGACCAGGTGTGGATGGCCTCCAACCTCAAGACGACGCACTACGCCGACGGCACGGAGATTCCGTCGGGGGACCCTGACCGGCACAGCAGCACGCACCCTTACCGTTACGTGCCCGGGGGCAGTTCATCCTTCGTGAGGCGTTCAGGCTATCTCTACAACTGGCCCGCGGTGATGCACGGCAGTGCCCAGTCCAACGAGTCGCCCTCCGGGGTGCAGGGCATCTGCCCTGACGGCTGGCACGTGCCCTCCAACGCTGAATGGAAAACGATGACCAGATTTGTGGAGAACAACGAGGACTATATGGAATACAGCGGTTCCGTGGCCAAGGCCCTGGCTGCCGGCGCCGGTTGGGACACCAGCCGCATCTACCTCACGCCCGGCCACCGCATCGCCGACAACGACGCCACGGGCTTCGCCGCCCTGCCGGCCGGCAACTACGTGTTCGGAAATTACAACGATTTAGGATATTACGCCTATTTTTGGACCACAATGCGCAGTTCCGAGAACTTCGGCGCGGGACGTGCCATCGGCTACAACAGCAAAAAGGCTGACGCTTCCGAGTGCAGTCTCTTCTACGGTCTTTCGGTGCGCTGCGTCAAGGACTGATTATCTTTTCAGCAGCATCTCCATAATTTGCACAGCATTGGTAGCGGCTCCCTTGCGGAGGTTGTCGCTCACCACCCATAAGTTCAGGGTCTTGGGCTGCGAGAAGTCGCGGCGCACGCGCCCCACGAACACCTCGTCCTTGTCCTTGGCATACAGCGGCATCGGATAGAGATTTTCGGCGGGGTTGTCTTGTACCACCACGCCGGGCATCGCCTTCAGCAGGTCGTACACCTCCTGCAAGTCGAAATCCTCGTAAAACTCGACGTTCACTGATTCGGAGTGGCCGCCCGTGACGGGCACGCGCACCACCGTGGCAGAGACAGCGATTTCATTGTCTCGCAGTATCTTGCGGGTCTCGTTCAGGAGTTTGGTTTCCTCAGTGGTATAGCCATTCTCCTCGAACGTGCCGCCGTGCGGGATCAGGTTCATATCGATGGGATGGGGATAGGCGCGCTCGCAAGGTTCGCCGGCCCGCTCTTTTTCCAGTTGGTTGACCGCTTTCATTCCCGTGCCGGTGACCGATTGGTAGGTGGAGACAACGATGCGGCGGATGCGGTAGCGGCGGTGCAGCGGGGCCAAGGCCATCACCATCTGGATGGTGGAGCAGTTGGGGTTGGCGATGATGTGGTCGGCCGGGGTCACCACGTCACCGTTGATTTCCGGCACCACGAGAGGCTTGGAGGGGTCGCTGCGCCACGCCGACGAATTGTCGATGACCACAGTGCCCTTGGCGGCGAAGAGTGGCGCGTATTGCAGTGACGGGCCGCTGCCGGCAGAGAAAATGGCATACTCGGGGGCCTGTTCGATGGCCTCCTCCACAGAGACGACATTACACATTTTCCCGGCAAATGTAACCTTTTTGCCCACCGACCTTGACGAAGCAGCCGGTATCAGCTCACAATCACCGAAGCCTCTTTCTTCCAAGACTTTACGCATAACGCCACCCACTAACCCGGTGGCCCCTACCAATGCTATTTTCATAATTTATTAAGAATTTTAAAAAGTTATTAACAAATATTGCATTCCGTCTGCAAAGATACTATTTTTGCAAAACAAACATAAAGGCATTATGAAAAAACATCTCCGCATATCGTCACACACATCATATACAATACGGACACATCCACATTTTCCCATATATGTACGCATATATATTATCCTCATCTCCCTGCACAGCGCTCCCTACGAGAGCTTGTGCAGGGCTATGGGGATAACGTGCCTCCGGCACGTTGCTCCAACTTAACAAATGAAAATCACATACCATTGGCACCGCAACTATCAACAATCAACTAACTCACCAACAAACATTAATTAATCGCATAACAAACAAAAAAAACGCTATGAGCTACACAAAATCACATTATCACATTATCTTCAGCACTTATCGCCGGAAGAAAACAATTCCCGAAGAACACGAAAGAGAATTGTACGCTTACATATACGGTATAGCAAACAATTTGAATTGTGAAACTTATCGTATAGGAGGTATGCCCGACCACATCCACATTTTCGTATCGCTGCACCCCACTATTTCTTTAGCAACTTTTGTACAAAGGGTCAAGACAGAGAGCAGCAAATGGCTGAAGTTAAATCCACATTTCCCCGATTTCCAAAGATGGGAACGCAAATACGCCGGCTTCAGTTACAATTACCGGGATAAAGAGAGAATAATAAACTACATTATGAAACAAAAAGAGCATCATCGTAAAAAGTCCCTTGAAAAAGAATACAGGAATTACGTGGAAGAGAACGGTATCGTAATAGATGACCGATTTTTCCTAAGAGACAAATAAAACTATTTCAACAAGCCAATATGACTTCTACCACTTTTTATTACATCTGGCATTATTCCCCGTGCCGAAGGCACGATATTCCAGTAACCCCGCACAAGCGACGCAGTCGCGCAGTGTGGGGCAAGCACAAGCGACGCGACCGCGCAGTGTGGGGTGAGCACAAGCGACGCAGACGCGCAGTGTGGGGCAAGCACAAGCGACGCGACCGCGCAGTGATAGCGGCGCTCTGCATCCTCGCTGTCGCGGCCCTGCGCGGGCCGGCACTGGCCCAAACCGTGGGGCGTTACGACATCGTCATCAGCGAGATAATGGCCGACCCCACGCCCGCTGTCGGGCTGCCGGCCGCCGAGTATGTGGAGCTGCACAACCGACTCCCCCACCCCTGCACCCTCACTGGTTGGAAACTGCAGACGGGCAACACCCTCAAGGAACTGCCTGCCCTCGCCCTCGACAGCGCTGGCTATGTCATCGTGGTGGCGGCCCGCAACCTCGCGATGTTCGACTCGCTGGGCATCCCCGCCGTCGCCCTCTCCTCACTGAGCATCACCGACGGCGGCCAGCGCCTGACGCTCTACAACGCACAGGGCGAGGTCATCCACTCCGTCACGTTCAAGAAGACGTGGCACACCGAGCCCATCAAACAGGAGGGAGGCTGGTCATTGGAGATGCTGGACGAGCGTATGCCCTGTCTGAGGGCGACGAACTGGAACTCCTCCACTTCGCCCTTGGGCGGCTCCCCTGGCGCCCCCAACGCTGCCCGCCGCCCTGTGGAGGACCCTGACCCACCCCTTCTGGAACGGCTCACCCTCCTCGACAGCTCCACCCTCCGTCTCTTCTTCTCCGAACCCTTGCAGCCTCCCCTACCCCTCCACACAGCGTGGTGCTCAATATCTCCCCTGCTGGACATCACTGAAGCCCGGGAAGTGCCTCCCCATTTTGATGCTCTTGACATTCGGCTGGGCGAGATGCCGCACTTTGGCGTCCACTACCGCATTGCGCTGAGCGGGGATTTCTGCGACTGCGCAGGAAACCCTGTCGTCACCGGAGAGTTGCCCTTCGGGCTCACACAGTCGCCCGCCGCACGCGACCTCGTCATCAACGAGGTACTGTCCCACCCCTTCGACGGGGCCGATGCCGACTTCATCGAAATCTACAACCGTTCCTCGAAAATCATCGACCTCAAGGAGGTGAAGATCGGCTCGGGCGGCGACACGCTCCCCAGCAAAGCAATCGTGGCCGTGGGCAGCGGCCGGCAGCTGTTTCCGGGCGAGTACTGCGCCCTTTGCAAGGACCGCGACCACACCCTGTCGCACTATTACTGCCCCGACGCGCGCACCCTGCAGCCGTGCGACTCGCTGCCCGCCTACAACAACGGCAGCGGCATCGTGCACCTCACCACCGTAGGGCTACTGCCCCTCGACCGCTTCGCATACGACGAGGAAATGCACTACAGCGGATTAATGAGCACCGAGGGGGTGAGCTTAGAGCGTCTGAGGGCCAATGAGGCCACGCAGGACGAAGCCAACTGGCACTCCGCCGCCTCCACCGCCGGGTTCGCCACACCGGGATACCGCAACTCCCACGCCGGCGACGAACTGCCCCGCGACGAGATCGCCATCACGCCGGAAGTCTTCTCCCCTGACAACGACGGCTTTGAGGACTTCACGGAATTCACCCTCCGCTTCACGCAACCCGAGAACCGGATCTCTATCCAGATTTTCGACCGCCAAGGGCGATTAGTGCGCACCATAGTCAACAACGAGTACTGCGGCTCGGAGGCGCTTTTCCGTTGGGACGGCACCGACACATACGGTATCCTGCTGCCCACCGGCTCCTACATCGCCGTCTTCCAGTGGCGCACTCCCGACGGGAGGAGCAAGAGAGTGAGGCGGGTGGTGGGAGTTTGGAGAATGGAGAACTGAGAATGAAGCTCCATTCTCCATTCTCCATTCTCAAAAAAAAAAGCCTCCCGACGGGAGGCTTTTTTTTTGAGTTAACGTCTCAACTATTTCTTCTGGATACAACGGATGCTGTAGCCCAGGCCCTTCAGGCCGTCTTCGACCAGGCCATCAGAGCAGTAGTAGTTGAGGACGAAGTTCTTGGCCGTGGCCGAACCGTTGGCATTGTCGGCGGCCCAGAAGTGGGTCTCGGCCAGCAGGTTCAAGTAGCGGTGGATGCTGCCGTCATAGTAACCCGCACCGTAGGCGTTGAACTTGTTCGGGGCCGTGCCCTGCTTGCCGGGCAACCACACGCTGGTGGACGGGCTCTTCACGAGGCCGGCATCAGAACCGGAGGCGGCGAACATCTCCAGGTATTCGGCCACCGTGGGCAATGCCCAGCCGGCGGGACAGACACCCTCCACATACGGGCCGGAATGGCTCGTGGAGTCGGCGGGTACCGCTGTGTTGTCATCCTCAGCCACGCGCGCGGCGGAGTACCAGCTGTACAGTTTGCCGTAGATGTTCTCCAGGGAATCCTTGTCATCGTAACGCGTGTAGTTGGCAATGTCAGTGCCGTCGCTGTAGTGCTCGCTCTTCAGGTTGGGAACCGTCCAGCAGTTGCAGCCGATACGTTCAGACGGGTACTTGTTGCCGTCATAGTCAACGGCTGTGTCGCACTTCGCGTAGTTCACCGTGATGGTCTGGTCGCAGGTGGTCATCAGGTTGCCGCACTCGTCCTTCAGCGACCAGGTGATGGTGTGTACACCGGCAGGCAGCGGGTTGACGAGGTTGTTGGTGATGCTCACGCAGCCGGCAGGCAGCGGGGTAGCCAAAGTGGCCTCCGCAGGCAGCGTCACGTTCGTGTCGCAGGTGCTGTGCCACAGGGTGATGTCCAGATCAGCAGGACAGACGAAGCCCGTCGTGATAGGCAGGATCTCGAGCAAGCCGTTCACATAAGTGATGTTATAGCTGCCGGTCACCGTGTCAACTCCGTGCAGGATGATCGCACCGGAAGGAACGTTGGCGCTGGAGCCCACGCAGTGCTGCAGGCCTGTGACAAAGACCGTGTCGATATGGTCAGTGGTGGCCAGAGCGCCGCCAGTGATGCTGTAAGCGTCCTTCTCCAGATCCACACAGTCATAGACCTTCGAGTCGCTGGCGGCCGTGATCTCGAGAGGTCTCGGCGTGATAGTCAGCTTCACCTTGTAGCTCACAGTATAGTTGGAGATGCCCTTGTCTGTGGCAAACGGGGAGGATATCAGGGCATTGCCCTCCGACATAACTGCCGTGCTGAGCGGAGCCGTGTACTCGTAGCGGTAGTAGCCCGCGATGTAGTTGTCGGTGGCGAGCTGGCCAGCCGTCAGGAAGTCGCCGGTCACCAGGCCGATGGCCTCCACTTCGGGTTCGCTGTATTCAACACGCAGGGTGTCTCCGTCGTACATCTTGTTGGAAAGGGTGTCGAGGATGAGGAGAGGTCTGGGGGTAATCTTCAGGGTGCCGTTCTGCGCCGTCACACAGTAGTTGCCCACCGCCGTCGAAACACCGGGTTCCACGTGGACACCGTCCACGGAGTCGATCACGTTGGGCGTGGAGCCCGCATTCGTGATGGTGCTGGCGGCCGTCATCTTCACCGTGAAGACGTGCGGGTCGGTGGTGGCCAGAGCCGTGGCGTCGAAGCCGTCCCACGTCAGAGGCGTGCCGTCGAACTCCTTCGTCTTGCTCTGGGCCGTGATGGTCACAGGCATACAGACTACCTCCAAAGTGTCAGCCTCGATGGTCACGCAGTAGTTGCCCACCACGTTGCCGGAGCCGGGCGTCACAGCGACACCGTCCACCGTCTCGATGATGTTGGGCTGCTTGCCCACATTGGTGATGGTGCTGGCGGCGCTCATCGCCACAACGAAGGTGTGCGGGTCGGTGGCCTCCAGAGCCGTGGCCGTGAAGCCGCTCTCGGTCAGAGGCAGTGCGTCATAGGTCTTGCCGGCACCGTTGGACTTGATGGTCACCTCCTTGCAAGTAACCTCCAGCGTGTCGTACAGCATCGTGATGCAGTAGTCGGAAGCATCCACAGTGGTCGGGAAGGTGTAGTCAAACGTGTTGGTAGCCTTACCCACATTGGTGATGGTGGCAAAGTTGCTGTAGGTGGGTTCCTCGCCCGTCAAGAAGCCGTCGCCTTTCACGGTAACGGTCGTGTTCTCCAGCGGGGTGCTGTCATAGACCTTGGTGGCGGCGTTACTGAGGAGCGTGTCCTTGCGGCAGGTCACGTGCATCGTGAAGTCGCAGTCCAGCGGCTTGTAGTTCGGGTTGGTGGCGCGCACCTTGACGTTCTTCGTGCCTTCGCTGACGTGTGTCACGGAAGCAGGCGTTGACGACCAAGTGGTTCCGCCATCGGTGCTGTAGGTGATATCAAACACGTCGGAAGAGGAGAGGGAGCTGATAGCCGTCACGCTCGGGGCGAGCGGGGTGCCGTCATACATACGGGTGGTGTCGCCGCCCGTAGGACAGGTCATATCCACCACAGAAGCCGGAATGTCCACAACGGTCACCACTAACAGGCCGGTGTCGGTCGTCACACAGTAGTTGCCCACTGCGGTGGAGACGCCGGTCGTCACGGCGATGCCGTCCACGGTGGCAATCTCGTTGACCTGTTCGCCCGCATCAGTGATGGTGCTGGCAGCAGTCATCGCCACGGCGAAGATGTGCGAGTCGGTGGTGGCCAGACCCGTTACCGTAAAGCCGCTCTCGGTCAGAGGCGTGGCGTCATATTCCTTGGTAGCGCCCTTGGCCTCGATGGTCACCTCACGGCATTCCACCGTCAGCGTGCCGGTATCCACCGTCACACAGTAGTTGCTGGCAAGAGCCGGGGAGACAAAGCTGTAGTCGAAGGTGTTCTTCACGCTGCCCACATTGGTGATGGAGGCGAAATTGGTGAAGTTCATCGTTTCGCCCGTAGCCATTCCGTCACCGCCGATAGTCACGGTCTCTTTCTTCAGTTCCGTGTTGTCGTAGGTCTTGTTGGCAGTAGCGCTGGTCAAGGTGATAGCGCGGCAATTCACCTCTAAGGTACCGTTGGTGGTGGTCACATTATAACAGGCAGCCATATTCTCAGTGCCGTGGTAGATGGTGTAGCCGGCCACCACGTTGTTCACGCCAGTGGTCACGTTCTTGGCTTCGCCAGTGATGACCACGTGCAGCGAGTCGCCGTTGGCGAACTTATAGACGCCGTTGGCGGAGACTGGCACAGTAGCCGTGATGGTGGAGCCGCCATCCATATAGGTCACCGTGTAGCTGTTCTGAGTGTGGGAGGTGCCATCATAGGTCCACGTGCCGTTGTCGGCCACAATGGTGATGTTCTTCTCAACACATTTCATCGTCAGAGTACCATCAACCGTGGTCACACAGTAGTTATCGGCAGTGGTTGCCGGGTTGAAGGTGTAGCCGGTGATGGCATTGGTCTGCGGGCTCTGGCTCGGGAACTGGATGCTGCCCTCGATGACGGGAGTGACACTTTCGCCGCTCACCATACCGTCACCGGTAACAGTGAAGGCCGTGTTGGTGTGCACGTTGCCATCGTAGTCATAGTTGGCGGAAGCCGCTGAGATGGTAATCTCTCTGCAGGTCACCGTCAACATACCCGTGTCGATGGTCACGCAGTAGTCGGAGGCCAGTTCGCCGGCCGCCAGAGTGTAAGTGAAGGCGTTCTTCTTGCTGCCCTTGTCGGTGATGGTGGCAAAGTCGCTGTAGGTAGCCTCCTTGCCGCTCAGCCAGCCGCTGCCCGACACGGTCACGATGTTGTTGCTCAGGGCAGTGCCGTCGTACTTTCTGCTGGTAGTGCCGCTGGTCAGCGTCACGTCGCGACAGTCGATGTGCTGCTTGAGGTCATAGGTGACATTGTAGTTGCCGATACCCTTCGTGGTGGCAAACGGCGTGGTGATAGAGGCAGTGGCGTCATATACATAGTCGCCCTTGTGAATGTCGGAAGAGGTCACAGCACCCGCTGTCACAGCGTCGCCGCTCACCAGACCGGTAATCGTGTAACCGGCAGGCGTGGAGGCGTAGTCGCTCACAAAGGCCGTGCCGTCGTAGATCTTCGTGCTATCGAGCTTGATGGTCAACGGAGCCGGGTTGATGGTCAGTGTGTAAGAGCAGGTGGCCGTGGTGTAGTTGCTGTTCTCGGCCTTCACATTCACGGTCAGCGGGCTTTCGCTCACATTGGTGATGCTCGGAACGGTAGTGCTCCAGGTGCCGCCGCCGTCGGTGCTGTAGGAAACCGTGGTGCCCGTAGTCACCGTAGGCACGGCCGTGTAGCTCAGCGCGGTGCCGTCGTAGGTCTTGCTTTGGTCAACACAATTCAGGGCCAGATCACCGCTGTTAGTGATGGTCAGTTTGCCGAAGGTGGTGTCAATGTTGTAGTAGCAGGTCACGTCGTTGCCGCTGCGGGTGATGGTGATGCCCGGGGCAATGGTGTTGGCCACAGGGCTTTCGGTCACGTTGGTGATAGAGCCGGAGATGGTCACATTACCGATGACATCGCCATTGGCCAGGGTTACCGTGCTGCCGGAGGTGCCGGTGTGGCTCTCCGAACCGAAGGTCACCTTGAAGCCGTTGTCGCTGTGGGCGCTGCCGTCGTATGTCCAGCTGTTGCTGTTGGCGGTGATTTGCAGCGTGGTGTTGATCTGCTGGATGGTGGTGGTAGCTGTGGCTTCGCAGCCGTTGGCGTCGGTCACCTTCAAGCTGTAGGTGCCGTCGGCCAAGTTGTTGAAGCTGTAGCTGCCGGCAGCCGTCTTCGTGTCAGCGCCTGCCGTGGTGCCCGTCAAATCAAGCGTGTAGTTGGCCACACCACCGGTGATGGTGTAGTTGAGGAAGCCGTCGGCCTGGCCGTAGCAGTTGCTGGCCGAGGTGTCGATGGTCAGGGCGATAGATGCCGGCACCGTGACAGTCACGGAGACGGAATCCTTGTTGCCGCAGAGGTCCTCCACATAGACCTTCACAGGCAGGGTCTGCTCGGTGGCGGTCAAGGTGATGGCGGAACCATAAGCCGGGCTCTGCGTCACTTTCAGGTCAGCCTTCGCTGTGCAAAGGTCGGAGGAGGCATCCTTCACGCTGGCGGTGAAGTCAGGGTAAGTGTAGTTGCAGCTCGTGACATCAGCGGGCAGCGTGGTGGTGTAGCCCGTGGCGATGACCGGCTTGGTCTTGTCGCCGCCTTTATAGGTGATGGTGTTGGTCACGGGCGTGCAGCCGTCTGTGATGGTGTAGGTATTGGTCACCTCCCAATCGCAATTGTCGGTCTTGGTCTCAGTCAATGTGGAGGTAACAGTCAGTTCTTTGCCGCAGGAGGCAGTGTAGAAGGCTTTCACCTGGTCATTGGTCGGGAAGGCGGGCCTGTCTGCGTAGCAGCTGTTCACATTCGTCTGGTCGCTCGGCCAGGTGCCCGTCAGAGCGGGAGCCGCCGGTGTGGCGATGTTGTAGGTGTAGGTCCAGTTGTGCGTGTAGTTGCCAGAACAATCCGTGTAGGTCCAAGTGTAGGTCTTGGTGCCGGAGCAGCCGTCGTAGGTACCGCCTCTCACCGGGCCGGTGACGGTCAGGTCGCCGCAGTAGGTGGCCGGGGTGGCGGGAGGTGTGGGCATCACCGTGTCGGAAGCGCAGGCTATGTCTTTGCTCTCATTGGCGGGCAGCGTGAAGTCGCCCTTGGTGATGGTATAGACATAGTCCCACGTGGCGGTGAGGCCGGCGCAGTCGGTATAAGTATAGGTATAGGTGCGTGTGCCCTCGCAGGTCAGCGGACTGGGGTTGTCCGTGGTGGCGGTAAGCACACCCGTGATGGCGTCTTCGCACTTGCCAGTGGCCGTCGGGATGCGGGCCGGGGCCTTGGCACTGTCCACGCACACCACCGTCTTGGCAGCCTCAATGCCCGTGGCGTTCACGGTGGGAGGAGTGGAACGCTTCACGTTGGATGTATATTTCCACACATAGGAAAGACCGGCACAGTCGGTGTAGGTATAAGTGTAGATAAAGTCTCCGTGACAAGTAGAGGTGTAATAGCCATTGGATATTGAAGGTTCGGGCACTGGCAGCACATTGCCGCAAACATCCTTCACCACCGGCATCGTGAAGCCGGCTCTCTCGTGCGGTTTACTGGCGGCAACAGAGAAACACTCCACCGTGTCGAAGGTAGCCACCGGGCCTCCCACCTGAGCGGGCGGCGTGGTGCGGTCAATCGTGTAGGTGTAGGTCCACTGGGCGGTCTTGTCGTCACAGTTCTTGTAGGTATAGACGAACTCCATCGTGCCTTCGCAGTCCACCTTGTTGGTGGGACGGGTCAGTGTCCACTGGTCGGAGATGTCGTTGCCGCAGGCATCTTTCACCGTGGGCATCACGCCCGTGAGGGTGTGCGGGGCCACCGTGTCGGCGGCGCACTCGATGATGCTGTTGTCAACACCACCCGTGAAGGTGATGGTAGCAGGCATACTCACAATCACATTGGCCGTGGCCTGGCTGTGACAGCCGAACTCGTCAGCGTAATAGACCACATACGGGTAGGTCTGGTTGTTGCACGGCGTGGCCGGAACCGCAGCCGTGTAGCTGTCGGTAAGGTCAGTAGCGGAAACCGCGTTGGTATGGGCCACACTGTCGGTAAGGAACTTCCAGGAAACAGTGTCCACAGTAGCGGTCACGCTGGCAAAGGTAGCGGTAAGGCCCACATTGCCAATGTTGGCGCACACCGTGGTGTCCTTCACCGTGATGGTGGGCACTGGGTGCGTGGTCACATCCACGGCCACCTTCACATCTTTGGAAGCGCCCTCGCAGATGCCGTACTTCGGCGTCACACTATAGTTGAGCTCCACGGTGCTGGTGGTGGTGTTCACCAAGTTCTCGCCGTGCACGGTAGGCTGGTCCGCATCGGCCGTGGTGCCGGTGACACCGCCCGTGACCGATTGTGTCGGCAAGCCCCAAGTGTAGGTGGTGCCGGCAGGAGCCGTCGGGGTAATCACGAAGGAACCGCCGGAGCAGATGTGCTGCGGTTCGGAAGTGACATCTACCGTAAGGTTGTTTTTCAGGCTCACAGTGAACTCAGCGGAGGCCGTGCAGCCGTTCACGTCGGTGGCGGTCACCACATAAACGGCAGTGTCCAAACCGGTGGGAGTGGCTGTATTCAGGTTATTGATATCCGTCAGGTTCACCTCGCTGCTGTGGGTGGCGGAAGGATACTTATAAGCATAGACGTAGGTAATCGGCGCGGTGCCGCCCGTCACAGTGACAGTGGCTTTACCGTCTTTGTTGATACAGGTGGCGCTGTCAGCCGTGGCGGTCACGTTGAGGTTGCCCACGGTGATGGTGCCCGTGAGGGTCTTCACCTGGCAGGCCGGGGTCTTGTTGCTGGTGGCCGTGATGGTGAAGTTGTAGCTGCCCACAGCCGTCGGCGTGCCGGTGATGGTGTTGCCGCCGGAGAGGGTCAGGCCTGCAGCGGCGGGAGCATCAAGGCTCAGTGTGGCGTTTTCAGCCGTGACGACGATGTCGGCAATCGGGGCGTTCAGGCAGACATTCTGCGTGAGGTTGGTGGCCGTGAGCTTCACGGTGTCGTTCACCGTCACGGTAACGCTGGCGGTGTTTTCACAACCGTTCTCATCGCTGACAGTCACTATATAGGTGCTGTTGCCGGCTGCCGTCGGGGTGGCGGTCACGGTGGTCGTGTTGCTGGCGCTCAGCGTGGCGGCCGGTGTCCAGGTGTAGGTGGGCGTGCCCGTGGCGTTGCTCACCGTGGCGGTCAGCTCAGAGGTGCTGCCCAGACAGATGGTGGCAGGAGCAGCGGCGGCGGTCACGCTCAGCGCGACCGGGATGGTCACGTTCACCGTCTGGGTCTGCTCATTGCCGCAGTCGTCCTTCACCTTCACGGTGACAGGGATGGTCTGCTCGGAAGCGGTCTGGTCGTAGGAAGTGCCGGCGGTGATGCTCTGGCTCACGAAGGTGGGCGTGCTGCAGCCGTCGGTGCTTCTGCGCAGGGTGGCGGCACTCAGGTCGGGCATCTCGTATTTGCAATTGAGGGCCGGGGTGGCCACAGTGTCGAAAGCGGTAATCACCGGCTTGGTCTCGTCATACGGCCAGGTGTATTTCACCATCACCGTGTCGGCCTTCATACCGCAGGCGTTCTGGTAAGTGGCCTTCCAGGTGCGGCTGCGCTGGCAACTGACACTCTCGTCAAGGGTGCCGGCAGTCACGGTGGCCGTGGCGCTGGTGTTGCAGTCGTCGGTCACGGTGAAGTCGCTCTGCTGAGGCTCGGTGCCGCTCCAGTTGCAGGTCAGCGTGCTGTCCAAATTCAGCGTGGTGGTGATAACCGGCTTGGTCATCTCCTTCCAGGTGTAAGAGATGCTCTTCGTTGCGGTAGCGCCGCAGGCGTTGGTATAGGAAGCCGTCCACATCTTCGTGTGGATGCAGTTGTTCACTGCCTCGGTGCCTTCAGTCAGGGTGACTGCTGCGCTGCTGTTGCACTCGTCGGTCACGGTGAAGTCGGAGACTTGCGGGACGGAAGTGGGTGCGGTGCAGCCCCAGTCGTTATCGGCCAGCGAAGTGCTGATGGTCGGGGCAGCCGGTCTCTTGACGGTGATGTTCTTGGTGGCGCTCACCTGGCAGCTGTTGCCGTCCTTCACGGTGAGCTTCAGTTCCTTGGTGGAACCGCAATCGTCGGGAGCCGCGGTAGAGGCTTGTGCAGTATATTGGGTCCAAGATTCGGTGACTGGGTCAGGATTGCCGGAGAGGCCGCTCCAAGTGTAGGTATAGTCACCCACGGTGGGAGTTGTCACAGTGCCGGTCACGTCAAAAGTAGCACCCGGGCACACCTCGGCAATGTCTGCAATGCTGATGGCGGGAACCGGGTTCACAGTGATGTAGGCATCTTTGTGCGACTCGGCGTGGGTGGCATTGTTCTTCACTGTAAGGGTCACGTGCTTGCTGCCGGTGGAGGACCACTGGGCCACAATCTGCTTCGTGCCTTGGCCGGAGACAATGGTGCCGTCGGTGCCTGCATTCCAGGTGTAGGTGTATTCCGCGGTGTTGCCTGCATCCTCGGAGATGGTGATCTCCTTGTTGGTTTCGGAGGTCTGCACGCATATAGGTGTAGGATCGAAGTTGAACGGAACCAAAACAAGGGTGTCGTTCACAATAATCTTGAAGGAGTCAACAACCGTGCCGCAGGCGGGCGTGGTATTGCTGGTCACCGTGGCCTTCACGGTGTAGGTGCCGGAAGTGGTGGGCACGCCGCTTATCGTCACAGGAGTGGTGGAGGTGGAGGTACTGGTCACGCCGGCAGGCATACCCGTAAGGGCCAAAGTGCCGTTGGCGTAGGCCACCTTCACATCCGTGATGGCCTCACCCAAGTCGATGGTTTGCGTGGCGTTGCTCGTAATGGTCACCTCAGGCAGCGGGTTCACATCAAGTTTCACCTGCTGGTTGGCGAAGATGACGTCACAGCCGGAAATGGCGATGGCGTACTTGAAATAAATGGAGGTGCTGGAGGTGAAGTTGGGGTCGGTGTAGGTGAACGACTGGTGCGTGGCCGTGTCGATCTTGGTCCAGTTCGTACCGTCGGTGGAGGTGTACCACTCATAGTTGAACGGGGAACCTGAAGCCAATGTAACGCTGGAGGCCGTCATCGTGTGGCTCACCGCAGAGCCATAGCAGTAGGCAGCATTGCCATCGCCCGTCATCGTGCCCACGTTCACGTTGCCCGAATTCTCAATATATACAGTATTCGTATATTCCGTACCACAGTCGGTAACATACGCACGGCGGATATGGAGGTGGTGAATGGCAGGGAGAGTATAGTCTTTCGTGTTCACCTCAGGCGAAATATTGTTCCAGGTGATATTGTCGGTGGACGACTGCCACACATACTTGCCATTCACGCCGCCGGAGGCATGAGTGGTACCGGTAACCACAACCATAGTGTCGCCCGTGTTGCAGGATTTCTTCTCATAGAGGATGCTGCCGCCCTTCAACGGTTTATAGACGTTGTAGGTATGGCTGCCCGTGGCGGTACAACCGTTGGCATCGGTCACCGTAACATTCACGGTATGGGCAGCGGTAGTGTCGGTCTGGTTGCTCAGCGTGAGGGTGGCACCCGTAGTGTGGGAGGCGTCATCCCAAGCGTACTCCAGCGTGCCGGTACCGCCGGTGCCTTCTGCATTCAGGGTCAGCGTGCCATTGTAGCACACGTTGTTATCACCCGAAACAACCACGTTGGGTTTGCCCGGCACGGTCAGCGAGATTTCCTTCTCGGTGGATTTGCCGCAGGCGTCGGTCACGGTGACGGTCACCTTCTGGGTGCCAGCGTCTGTCAGGGTGGTGCCAGCGGCAGGATTCTGGGTAATGGTGAGGTCTGCCTGAGCCGTACATTTGTCGGAGGAGATGGCGCGCACCTCGCCGGTCAGGTCGGGCACGGTGAAGGTGCAGTTGGTGGAGGTCAGCGTGCGGTCGAGGCTGGTGGACTCAATGGTCGGGGCGGCGTCGTCCTTCACGGTGAAGGAGGCGTCCTTGGGGTCAGATTCACAGCCCTTGGCGTCGGTCACCTTGAGGGTGACGCTGTAGGTCTTGTTGCAGCGCTCAGTGGCAGCGGTAGGCTCGGCCACGGTGGTGGAGGCGGCATTGGCTGCCGTGGCATCGCCGTCCCACGTGTAGGTGGTAATGGCGCCGCCAGTGCCGGCGGTCACATTGCCCGTCACGTTGAAGGGGCCGGTGCCTGGGCAGATGTCGCCCGTGGGCACGGTGATGCTGTTCACCACGGGAAGCGTGTACACGGTGACGGTGGTGTCGCCCTCGCTCTGGCAGCCGCCGCTGGTCACGGTCACATAGTAGTGGGTGGTGGCGGTGGGCGTCACCGTGATGGAATTGGTTTCAGAAAGGGTCGCAGTACCCGAGCCGGTGTTCCACTTGTAAGTGTTGCCCGTCACATCAGGCACAGAGAGAGTTGTGGATTCGCCCACGCATATTTTATCATCGCCCGTGATTTCGGCCACCGTGGGGTTGAGCACAACGATGGTATCCTTCACCTGCTCGGTGATGCACTGGCCGTTGGCCGGGGTGAACACCAGGTAGTAGGTGCCAGGCGAGGTGGTGTTGATGGATGCGGGGTTCCACGTGCCGGTGATGCCCTCAATGGAGGTGGTGGGCAGCGTGTAGGTGCCGCCTTCAGCGCCATAGCAGAACTCGTCGGGAAGGTTGAAGGTGATGGTGTCGGGCTCCCAGATAGCGTAGAGGTAGTCGTAAGGGTTGAGCTCGTCGGCAGCCACTTGGGTGGCGGTAAGACTGGAGGCTGCCACACTCTTATATTGAGTGCCATCCCACGTCAGGAAGTTGGGAGTGCATTCCGACACGGTCGTGGGTTGGGAACCAATAGCACCATTATATCTGGATTTGTACCATCCCTTGAAAGTGAAGCCTGTTCGGGTGGGCACCGATTCGCCAGAAGCAAGGCCGTAAACGTCTACAGCCTCATTGATGGCAAGGGTCTGGTGCGGGGCATCACCTTTTACAGTGTCTGTAGTACCAGGTGTAGAACCAGGAATCACATAGAAACCGTCTTGACGGTAATTGTCTCCGCTGCCGTCATTCTTATACCATATAATAAATGTAGGCGTGTGAGATTCTTCCAATTCATAATGGGCTTTGAGTTGGATGGAATAGACGTATTCATCGGGATTGCTGGTAGCTTCTTTTCTGGCATCATCAAGATCCACGACAAACTGTCCGCCAGGATACACATTGGTTCCTGTAGAGACAAATGCGCTGCCGTTCCAATGCTGCAGCTCCCAATAGGAGAACTTGTAGCCAGCGGGAGCCTTAGAGGCGGCCTGGGCCACCACACGGGAGGCGTCCAAGTATTGTCTGGTGTCTTCCGGTTCATCCGTACCGCCATTGGGATCATATACAATATTGATACCATCGGCGCCATCAATAATCTTACGCCAACGGGCATAGAGGTCCAACTTGCGGGTAATCCAGAAACGGTTTCTTAAAGACCCGTTATCACAGTTAATACTATCCGAATTGCACGTTGCATTGGCATTACCGTATTTGTCTGACGGGTCAGTAAGGTCCACTTTTTTGTTGTAAGGAGTAGTGACTATCTGGTCAGTCAAAGGAATGATCGTAGAGAAGGAGTGGGTACAAGCCGCATCGGTAAACCAGCCGCCAAATTCATAGCCTGTACGAAGACCGGTAGGCAAAGAGACTTTCCCATTATAATCAACACGGAAGTTAGTGGCCTGTCCTTCAGAACCCCAAGTCAATGATACGTCGGAAGAGGGTACTTGCGGATGCAGGAATACACGGTATTGAATCTTGCACCATTTGGCATAGACAGTGATATTGCCATCGGGCACTGTTGTGAAGGTATAGGGTTGAGTGCAAGACGGATCCAGATACCATCCCACAAACACATAACCCTGCATTGCCACAGGCACATAATAATTGGTTCCACCTTTGTTAAAGGAAGAAAGATCGGCACCATACGCATTGTTCTCTCGAGTATAAAGGATACCTCGGTTAACCTCGTCTTGAGGGTTGCCATTACCATCTACGTATGCACCGTCTCTATATATTATGTTGTATATTTTACGTTGGTAAAAGAATTTCACCGTCATAGTACCATATCCTTGGTGTTCAATATTACCACTACCATCAAAAGCGGGATCAGAACTTTCGCGGTTAAACCCTCCTATCTCCATAAACTCCTCATTATAAGTTAAATATACACTTCTAGTATATGATGTAATTGTATTTAAAAGCTCATAATCATTATGATTCGTACTCAGATTTGTTGGTTGCCCCCAATAT
>ERZ842401.761-NODE-761-length-47561-cov-16.376563_pt1 | contig 47561 bp, 25 predicted proteins | sample MGYA00521270_ERZ842401 | MGnify/ENA primary metagenome ERZ842401 (study PRJEB31892, sample SAMEA3878208) | bioreactor metagenome | biome: Moose rumen | place: Sweden | collected 2011-10 | study: EMG produced TPA metagenomics assembly of the PRJEB12797 data set... | reverse complement strand
TTCCCGGCGGCTTCATCAAGCGCGAGGGGCGACCCAAGGACAAGGAAATCTTGGTGTCGCGCCTCATCGACCGCCCCATGCGCCCGCTCTTTGAGCCGAGCTTCGGGCGCGAAATCCAGATTGTGCCCACGTGCGTGTCGAGCGACGGCGTGAACCCGCCGGACATCCTTGCGGTCATTGCGTCGAGCGCGGCGGTCACGATTTCAGACATTCCGTTCCACGGGCCGGTTGCGGCGTGCCGCGTGGCATACCTGGACGGCGGCTACGTGGTGAACCCCACGTTCCAGCAGCAGGAGAAGGCCGACCTTGAAATCGTCGTCGCCGGCACAAAGGACGGCTTTACGATGGTCGAGGGCGGCGCAAACGAGGCGACCGAGGAAGTGATGCTCGGCGCGCTCGAAAAGGCGCAGGGCTTTATCCGCGCGATGTGCGAGTTGCAGGAGGAGCTGCAGAAGAAGTGCGGCAAGGAAAAGCTCCCGCTCGCGCCGCTTACGGTGGAGCTTTTGAACAAGGACGCAATCATTGCGGAGGCGACACCGCTCCTTGAGAAGGCGTGCTTCCAGAACGGCAAGACGAACCGCGGAACTGCCGTGGCGATTGCAAAGGCTCAGATTATCGAAAACCACGCGGAGCAATTTTCCGACGACGTGCAGAAAAAACTCTTTGAGGCGTGCTTTGACGACATCCAGTACAACTTGCTCCGAAAGAGCATTCTGGACAAGGGAGTGCGTATCGACGGGCGAAAGTGCGACGAAATCCGCCCGATTACGTGCGAGGTGAACGTGTTGCCGCGCCCGCACGGGAGCGCGCTCTTTACGCGCGGCGAAACACAGTCGCTTGCGGTGTGCACGCTTGGCACGACGCTTGACGCGCAAGTGCTTGACGACATCGAAGGCGAGCGGAGCGAACATTTTATTTTGCATTACAACTTCCCGCCGTATTCGGTTGGTGAGGTGGGGCGACTGACGACGGGACGGCGCGAAATTGGGCACGGAAACTTGGCGCGTCGCTCGCTTGCGCCAATGGTGCCGAGCGTGCAGGAATTCCCGTACACAGTGCGCGTCGTTTCCGAAATCATGGAGTCGAACGGCTCGTCCTCACAGGCGTCCACGTGCGGCGGCTGCCTTGCGCTCCTTGCGGCGGGCGTTCCGATGAAGAAAATGGTCGCGGGAATCGCGATGGGCTTGATTACCGAGCCAGAGGGCGACAACCCCTACGGTCGCTACCAGATTCTCTCCGACATCTTGGGCGAGGAAGACCACCTCGGCGACATGGACTTCAAGGTGGCGGGCACGAAGGACGGCATCACGGGCTTCCAGATGGACATCAAGATTGCCGGTGTCACCACGGAAATCATGAAGAAGGCGCTTGAGCAGGCGCGCGCGGGAAGGCTTCATATCCTTTCGATTATGGAAAAGTGCATTGACAAGCCTCAGCCAATTTCGCCGTTCGCGCCGAAAATCATCACGACAAAAATCGCGATTGACAAAATCGGCGCGCTCATCGGGCCGGGCGGGAAGACCATCAAGGCACTTTCCGCGCAGTACAACGTCACGATTAACGCCGAGGAAGACGGCACGGTGACGATTTACGGAAAGGCAGGCAAGGCAGCCGAGGAAGCGCGGGCGGCAATCAAGGGCATTTGCGAAGACCCCGAAGTTGGAACGATTTACAACGGCACGGTCAAGCGGATTATGGAATTTGGCGCGTTCGTCGAAATCCTGCCCGGAAAAGAAGGCTTGTGCCACATCTCAAAGCTCTCGCGCGAGCGCGTGAACAAAGTGACCGATGTCCTCAAAGAAGGACAGCAGATTCCCGTCAAACTCCTTGAGGTTGACAAGATGGGGCGCTTGAACCTGAGTTACATCGACGCGATTGAAGCGCAGAAAAAGTAGCGCCGGATTTTGGTAGAAAAGCCGCAGAAAACTGCGGTTTTTTTTTGAACAAAATTATTGTCAGCGTTTTTCGTATTTTAATTTTTGCAAAAAAGGTTTATATTTGTTTTATGAAATCCCGCAAAATCGTTCCGATTACATTTGTTTCGATTTTTATTTTTTTGTTTTTCTCGTGCTGGACTCCAAAGGTTTCTCAAAAAACGTGTTCTCGACTTTTAATGGGCGAAGGAGTCAAAAATTGGAGCGAGTTGTACGAGTTTTTTATGGCGAATAATCCGTTAGCAGACAAAAAACAAGTGGAACGGCTTGCAAAATATTACATCGAGGAATCTCTTGCGGAGGGCGTGAATTCCGACGTGGCGTTTGTGCAGATGTGCCACGAAACGGGTTTTTTGCGCTACGGAAATCTTGTAACGGCGGATATGAACAATTTTTGTGGACTTGGCGCAATGGATTGGAATCATCGTGGCGAGCGGTTTGAAACCGAGCAACTCGGCGTTCGGGCGCACGTTCAGCATTTGCAAGCCTATGGCACAAAAGAGGACGTTGCTTTGAAACGCGATTTGGTTGACCCGCGTTATCCGTGGGTTCATAAAACAAAGTTCGTGGAAGACGTTTTTGGACTTACGGGAACCTGGGCGACCGACCCCGATTACGGAACAAAACTTGACAATTTTTTGACCCGCCTAGAAAACGAAAACTGGAAAATTGAAGACGAAGAAATCGAAGAGCAAGAGATTTGAGTCAAAGAATTGGTTATTGAGCGCGTCGAAATGACCGCTGACAAAGGTTTTGCTGTTTGTGGTTTCGACAGGCTCAACCACCAATTTTTCCCAACTTTCACAATCTAAAAAAAACGCCACTCGCTTTTGGAGTGGCGTTTTTGTGCTTTGTTCAAACTGGATTACAGTTTGATTCTCATGCAGACTGGGATAGAAACGGTGAGTCCCAAAATATCTTGGTCTACATCGTTTCCGAGTCCTGCCATTGCAAGGCGAATTGCTGCGTCAATTTCAGCACCTTTTCCTGCGGTGAAGATACCGCCCGCCTGTGCTGCAAGTTGGTGTCCAGTACGGTCTTTAACATCAGAGTTTGTCTGGAGTGCGAACTCGCCTTCAATAAATGCTGTTACGATGTCGCTCAACTTGTAGTTGAAGTTCATAACGGCATCAAGAACGCCAATAGCATCCGCATCTTCAATGGTTGCGCTAGAATAGTTCAAGTAAAGACCGATTGCCATTGCGTCGTCGAGCGCGTAGCGAGCGCGAGCGTCGATTGCCCAGTAAATGCTTCCGTCATCTCCAGTTGAAGAATCTTTTGCGAACGTAAAGCCAGCAGTTGCAATCAAATTCTCAACGGAAAGCGGGCTAAAGAATATTGCAGCAACCAAGTTCTCTTTAGTGATGTGCAAATCAGCAGTAATAGCAAAATCGTCCATTCTGTAATCTGCGCGGAATGCATAACCGCTGTTTACGACTGTTGTTGTTTCGCCGTCATCATTGGTTGTAACCCAGTTGTCATCTTTTTTGTTCAAAGCACCCCAAAGTTGAAGCCGTCCGCCGCCAACATCTGCAAGAACGTAGTCCACAACGAATGAAAGAGCCTTCGTTCCTTCAATTGCTGTGATGTTGTCTGAGTCAACACCCTTAACAGTATATTTGTCTCCAGTTACAAAACTAATAGGAGTAAACATATTAGGATTTACACCAAGTTTTTTTGTTCCTGCAAAATTAAGATACCCTTGTTCAAATCCATTTTCGTAAGAAAACTTTTTATCGACTTCTTTAGGACTAAGACCAACTGATTTTGCGCCCCAGTTCTGCTCGATGAAAGAAAGATTGTTCTGGTCTTTTGTAACGCGGTTTGCAACTCGGCTATCGAACAAACCGCCCGTAAATGTGAGGTCGCCAAATTTCAAGAAACCGTTGTAAGAATCAATTCCAACAGCCGAACTACCTTTTGAAACACCATTGCTGAAAGCGAATTTTACACCAGCATAGTCATTTTTAGATTCAAAAGTGAGCGTATCTTTTGCATTTTGCCCTGTTGCAAGACCATCATCCATACTCCAAAGAGTCATACGATTCGCTTCTTCTGTTCCAGAGTCAAACTGAAAAGGAACAGGGCGAATACGGAAATTGTTTGAAATCTTAACTTCTGCAAACGCAGAACCTGCAACCATTGCGCCGACAACTACCGCACTTACGATTTTTTTCATAGAAAAATCCTCCGTTTTTAATGTGGGAAATTAAAACCAAGGATTTTTTGTTCTTTTTTTACAGTTACTGATTTTCTGCCATGCGTTTTAAGTGCCGTCTAAGCGTTGCGGGCGCAACGCACAATTCTTGTGCAATTTTTCGCTTTGGCGTTCCCGCGCGAATTTGCTCTTCTATATAATTGTTATATTTTGAAAGTTTGTAGGTGCTCGATTTGCGTCCTTTTTCTCGCCCGATGTGCTTTCCTTCTTTTTTTGCCCGCGCAAGTCCGCATTTTGTTCGCTCCGAAATCAACTGCCGCTCAATTTCCGCAGAAAGACCAAACGCAAACGCCAGCACTTTTGACTGAATGTCATTTCCGAGCCTGTAGCCGTCTTTTATCGTCCAGACTTTTATTCCTTGCTCCAAAAAAAATTGCAGCACATTCATAATCATAATGAGCGACCGCCCAAACCGCGAAATTTCGGTGCAAATGACTAAATCATTTTCCTTTGCATTTTGCATTAAAATTGTTCCGAGTTTTCGCTTTTCGGGCTTTTTTGTGCCGCTGATTTTTTCTTCAATCCATTTGTCAATTTGGAGTCCGTTCAACGCCGCAAATTGCGTAATTTCAAGTTTTTGATTTTCCAAATTTTGGTGCAAAGTCGAAACTCGAATATACCCGTAAACCATAAATCATACCTCCAATATATTGCTTTTTTTTGATTCGCCATAAATCAGCATGCCGAATTGAATATTACAATACTTACGAATAGTGCAATCTCTTTTCGCTAAATGTTTTTTTGTGTTTTTCCGAGAATGAAAACGGTGTTATTAACGATACGCTTTTTTTGTAAAAGTCAACCGCTGTTTTGAGAGATTCGTTCTCAAAAAATGAAAGAACGCAAAATCTCACGAGGGCGGGAAAAACAAAAGTTATCTGAAAAAGTTACCAGTCCAACGGGATTTTTCGATTTTTTTGTTGATTTATCAAAAAATGCGTGTTACCTTAAAAAGAAAGTGGAAAGAAAACCGTTGGTTTTAATTTCCCACATTAAAAACGGAGGATTTTTCTATGAAAAAAATCGTAAGTGCGGTAGTTGTCGGCGCAATGGTTGTAGGTTCTGCGTTTGCAGACGCAAAAATTACGATGAACGGACGGCTTCGCCCAACGTTCTTTTACAACGACCTTACACACACAGGACAAGAGGGCAGTAATGCAGAGAGCGAAAGTAATGCGCGCAGTTGGATGAATTTGGAAGGGTATGCTGATTTTACGGACACGCTCAAGTTTGCGTTTACAAACTCTGACAAAACGGCGGGACTTACGTTTAGCGTGAACGTTACAAACGGCAACAGTTCTGGTTCTGATTCTCTTGGAACAAAACTTTACAAATATAGCGACGGTACAGTTTCTACAGAATCGTCTGCTATTATCAATGACAAAAAAGAAAGTGGTACGGAGATAAAAACCTCTCGCTCAAACAACAAACTCGGCAACTTCCTTACGCTCAACCAATTCGATATTTTTGCGAACGTGTTTGGCACTCCGCTCAAAATCGGAGCGGGAAGTTGGAAAGACGGTTTTGCCGACGGTTCGTATCGCGTAAAGAAAGACGTTGACGCTGGTAACGCAGAAGGCGTGGACTTTGAGCGATTCAAACTCGGAAGCGCGTTCAAAGGTGCGCCGTCGCTCTTTATTGACGACATTGCAAACTTTGCGGGCGGTTCAAACGCGCTTTCGCTTTACGCTGAATACCCGCTCGCGCTTGACGACGGCATGAAACTCACGTTCACCGCTGTTGCTGTAAAAGCAGATTACGACGTAGTTGAAAGTGCAGGTGTAAAAACAACATACGCTTCTGGATACACAGGACGCATTCAGTTTAGCATGGAAGACATGCTCAATGCAGAGTTCATTTTGAAGCAGCCAATTAGCAATGAACACGTGTTCGGTCTTTATTTGAAGCCACTCATGGTTGACGGTCTTGATGCTACGGTCGGTGGTTCATACACCTACGCAACGGGCGGAAACGAAAAGTGGAACGGCGCAATGGACTTTGACCTCCGCGCTCGCTATCAGGTTAGCCCTGAACTTTCAATCACCACGTTCAACAAAATATCAATGCTTGACGCAGGCGATGGAGTTGTTGGAAAAAGTAAAGAGAATACTGCTGGTGTTGCTGTTAATAGTGGTATCGTTGGACACGATGGAAAACTTGGAAAACTTACTAGTGGCAAAGACATCACCAAAGTTATGTGGAACAACATCTCCGCTCGCTACAAAGTAGATGACATGATTACCGCAACGCTCAACATTGGACTTATCAATGTTCTTTCAAACGAAAGCGACGCTGACTATGGAATCAACTTCCGCATCACTCCAGGTGCGCAACTTTACATTGCAAGTGGCGCGACTTTCTGGATTGGCGCAACCTACAGCCGCGCATCTTACAACAGCGGAGCAGCTGGAAAAGATGATGATGTGTACTCATCATGGAGCATCCCAGCGATTTTCCGCGTAAAGATGTAATCGGATTCCGACATTCGTCAGAATGACGCACGACCGCCGCTCCTTGCTTTTGGGGCGGCGGTTTTTTGTGTGGCAAAGTTCCGTTTTTTATGGTAAAATATTTTGGTGGTGCTAAAAACATACCAAAAAAAAATAGACAATCACATTAAAAAGTGATAAAATACCTCTGCTTTTTAGGAGTGTGATTTTGTCTAATTTTACGATTATCGAAAATAGTGCGCAAAAAGCCACGCGGTTAAATTTAACAGAAATCAAGTCTTTTTCCCCGCACCAACTGCGTAAGCATCTCGAAAAGACAAACAAAACAAAATTCTCCTTCGTTTCAATGTTTCCCTACATCGGCAGAGGAAATGTTCTTCGCGAAAATATCATTGATTCCAAAACGCTCGACCAAGAAATTGACGAACTCCTAAAATAGGCGGTCGCAGATGGAGATAGGCGAAGTTTTTCGGTTTTATAACGATACTGTAAAAGTCCTTTACAGCGAAATCGAAGCGCGTAACAACACCTTGCCCGTAGAGTTGCTTTTTGAAATACATTCGGCATTCGACCACCTAAAGCGGTATTTTATTGACGGTGAAACCGAAGACGAATGTTGCAAAAAGGCATTTTCTCATTTAAAACGCGGTCTGCTAGATGCGTTCAAATTGAAGTTAAAATATTTCAATGACGACTGCAATAATTTACTGAACAAAAAAGCAGATTTGAGGATTATTGACAGCGGCACTTATCTAACAGATTTGTTGAATGACAGAAAAAATATTATGAACACAGCAAGGGTCGCTCGTTTGGAAGAGTCGAAAACAGACATTGATTCGGCTTTTGAAAATTGGTGTGCGCTTTCAAAACAAATCGACGATTTTGAGGCAAAATATTTTGATTCCGCGAAAATAAAATGGGCGGAAAAGCAATCGTTCTTTCACTTCAATGCGAATTTTTGGCTAGGCGTTTTGGCGGGTGTCATCAGTAGCGTTGCAGTAACATTGTTGTTTAGACTATTTTAAAATGACGCAAACTCACCGCCGCCCCTTGCTTTGGGGGGGTGGCGGTTTTTTGTGTGGCAAAGCAACTGTGGCGGAAATCCTAAAATTGTGCTATAATTTTCGCAGAGGTATAGAATGACAGCGACAATGACCATTCAGAATGCGGACAATAATCTTCTAAACGCATTAAAAAGTGTTATCCGACTTTATCCACAGGCTCGTGTGAGCATAAAAAAATCCAACGAGGAGTTTTTCAGCGATTGCGACCTCCAAGAAATGAAAAATCAAGCAAAACTGTACGAAGCAGGCAAGGCAACACTCATAACAAAAACGTTTGAAGAATTGGGAATTGAGGCATGAGCAAATTACAATTCTTTGAGACTGCTTGGGAACAGTATGTCTGCTGGCAAACTCAGGACTCAAAGACCCTAAAGAAACTGAATCGGTGTAAAAATCATTATGATGATAAATGAAATTCTGCACGAATGGCACGATTGCCGCTCCTTGCTTTGGGGCGGCGGTTTTTTTGTCTTCTTAAAAAAAATCTGGCTTTTTTCTCATTTCTAAAAAAATCTTTTTGTACAAATTGAAAATATCGCATAGTTTGATGGTACTTTTTGTATGAAAAAACAAAAAGGATTCAAACATGGAAAAAAGACTTTTTATTCGGGAAATGACGCTGGAAAACGGGCTTTCGTATCCGAGCGACGAAGAACTCGTTATGTTGATTTTGGGGAGCGGCACAAAATCTAAGCCTGTTCAAAGCCTTGCGCGAGAAATTTTTGCCGCGATTATGTCCACAAAGAGAGAGAAACTTGTGGACGAACTCGTAAAAATCGAAGGGGTGGGAAAAAATCGCGCACTCGCTGTTGCCGCCGCTTTAGAACTCGGTCGCAGAGCAAATAGAAATCCACAGGGAATCATAAACGAGCCAAAGGACATTGTGCCGTTTATCCAAAATTACGCAATGCGCCCCACGGAGCATTTGCTTGCCGTGAGTTTGAACGGGGCTAGAGAAATCATTTCGATTCACGTGATTTGTTCTGGTTCTGGAAATATGGCGGTTCTGCGCCCCGCCGACATTTTTGCAGAGGCGGTCAAAGAACGCGCAAGCGCAATCGTTGTAAGCCACAATCATCCCTCTGGCTCTTTGCTTCCTTCCCTCGACGATATAAAAACCACAGAGGTTTTGCTCGACGCTTCGCGTCTTCTTGGAATCGCGCTGTTAGACCACATTATCATCACTCGCGACGGATATTTTTCGTTCACCGAGCATAATATGCTCAAATGATTTTTGAAAAACGATGTGGCGTGGAATTTTACTCGATGTAATATGTTCTAAGTTCGCCTTTGCCTTTTGCTTCAACAAAAACTGGTTCGCTGAAATTGAACTTTCCTCGAGTTTCTTGAAACGTCTGCTCGGAAACGTGAATGCGCATTGGCGTTCCTGTGGATTCCATGCGACTTGCCGTGTTCACGGTGTCGCCCCAAATGTCGTAAATGAACTTTGTGCGTCCAATTACGCCTGCCACAAGTGCGCCAGTGTGAATGCCGAGGCGAATTTTCACTTTTACGTCCGACGTGCGATTAAATTCCTCAAGGTCTGCGATGATTCCGTGGGCGTATTTTATGATTTTCTCCGCGCCGTCGTTCATTGAACGTTCCGTAAGACCGCTCGCCGCCATGTACGCATCTCCAATCGTTTTGATTTTTTCGATTCCTTCTTCTTGCGCTCGCGTGTCAAATTTCCAAAAAAGCGAGTTCAGCATACGAACAACGCTGTCCGCGCTCATTCCGCCGCTCATTTTTGTAAATCCAACGATGTCGGTAAAAAGCACCGTTGCCTTTGGATATTTTTTTGAAATCGATTTTCCTGGCTCTTTTGACAATTCCTCGGCGATGTCGCGCGGAAGAATGTTTAATAAAAGGCTTTCGCTTCGCTCTTTTTCGAGTTGAAGTTCATGCGTTCTTTCAACGACTTTGCTTTCAAGTTCAATTTCGTAGATTCTCATTGCGCGAATCCGAAGCGAGATGATGATGACCGCCGTTCCAACAACGATTATTGCAAGCAAAATCCAAAACCAAACGAGTTCCCACAGATACGGACGCTTTGTGATTTTGAGCGGAAGACTCTCGCCGCTCGCCGCGCCTTCGCTGCTGTCCGCCCGAACAGAAAACGTGTACGTGCCGTGCGAAAGGTTTGTGTACGTTGCGCTCCGTTCCGCCGTGTGCTCGCTCCAATCTTTGTCAAAACCTGCAAGGCGCGTGCTAAATTGCAATTGGTCTGATTGCGAAAAACTGATTCCCGTGTATTTTATTTTGACTCTTTGAACGCTAGGCTCTAATCGTATTTCTTCTCCGTGCCAAGCAATGCTTTCGTTATCTACAATGATTTCTTGAATTTGAACAGGAGGCGGCAATTTTCCAGCCGTAACTTTTGTGGGGTCGTAAATCGCAAATCCGTCGATGAGCGTAAACCAAATGCGATTCAAAGAATCTTGCATAGAAAGCGACGTTGACGTAACGCCCGAAGAAGTCAGCCCGTCGCTTTTTCCAAAATAGCGGGCGGCCACTCTTTTTTGCTTTCCGTCCGCGCACGATTCGAGTTCGTCGAGTTTTGCGCTGCAAATGCCTCGGTTACTCGTCAGCCACACATTTCCAAGCGAGTCGGGAAGTGCCTGAAAGATTCCGTCCGTGCCAAGCCCGTTTTTTGAAGAAAGATTTTTGAAAACGGGCTTTCCGTTTTCCTCGTCCAAAATCGAAATTCCCGTTCCCGTGCAAATCCAGATTTTTCCGTTGATTTCGCTTATTTTGAAAATGACATTGCCTGCAAGTCCGTCGTTTGTGGTAAAAATCTTTTCGATGTTTTTGTCTTTTAGAATCACGATTCCGCCACCGTCCGTTCCAATCCACACGCGCCCGTCCGCAGATTGAAAAATCGCCATGATGTAATCGTTTGGAAGCCCTGAATCTTTTGAAAGCGTCCAGATTTCGCCGCTTTTTGAATCAATAACGTTTAGACCGTTTGTGGTTCCAATGTAAAGGTCGCCGTTTTCGATTTCCTCCGAAACGCGCACTTTGTTTCCCGTCAGTCCGTCTGCGTGCGTCCATTTTTGCACGTTTCCGTTTGGAGAAATTTTTAATTGACCGAGTTTTTCGTAAGTCGAAACCAAAAGGTCGCCGTTTTTTGTAAGCCCCACGTGCCGAATCCGAACGTTGTGGCAAATGTACGTTTCTGCCGTTTCAATTAAATCCGTTCCGTCGGAGCAATACAAACCGTCGTCGCCTGCGAGCCATGTTACTCCGCGTTTTTTGTCTTCGCAAATCGAGTTTATTGTGGTTGGAAGCGTTGTGGTGCGAAATTTGCTCAAACTGATTTTTTGAATTCCGCCACGGTCGGTTGCAAGCCAAATATTTCCTTCGCGGTCTTGCGTGATTTCTGCGATTTTTTCGTCGTTCAAGGCATTCTTTTTGTTGAGATAGGAAAATTTCCCGTCGTGCAAAATCGTAACGCCGTTATCGAGCGCGAACCACATATTTCTGTTTTTGTCTTCAAAAATATCGCTTACAATCGTTCCCTTTTGAATGCCCTCGCCCAACTCGTACAAGATTTCGTCCGTGCCGCTTACTTTTACCGCGTGATGTGGCTCAATGCCAAACCAAAAATTTCCCAGATGGTCTTGTTTTACGCAATTTACCGTGGGATTTTTGATTTTTGTGATTCCTTCGTATCGCCCGAATTTTTTGTTTGAGTAAACGTACAGCGCGTTTTCTTTGTTCGTGCAAAGCCAAATGCGCCCCGCCGTGTCGCAATAAAGTTCTCGAATGAGCGGATTTTCTTCTCCAAAAGATTCGAGTCCTTTGGGAATCGTGAGTTTTTCGTCTTTGGAAACAAATGCAATTCCTTGCGCCGTTCCGAGCCAAACGTTGCCTTCAAAATCTTCGCAAATTGAGCGAACGGAATTGTTTGGAAGTCCGTTTTTTGTGCTAAAAGACGAAATGCTCCCGTCTTTTGCGATTTTTGTGGCTCCTTCGTCGTTTGAACCGACCCACACATTTCCGCGAGAATCTTGAAAAATCTTTCGCACGCTCACAAATGGATAGCGTTCGTCAATGCTGTTGTTCATCGTCAAAAACTCAACGCCGTCAAATCGAACGAGCCCTTCGTATGTGCCAATCCAAAGATACCCCGTGTCGTCTTGCAAAACCGACGTTATCGCGTTTCCAGGAAGCCCCTCCGATGCAGTCCAAGTGCGACTCACAAAATCCAACAGAAACGAGTCTTTTTTATCTTCCAAAGAAAAAACGGGAAGAGCGAAAAAAATCAAAAAAAATGCGCGAACGATGTTTTTCATGCGAATAATTTTATAAGAAAAGCGCATTTTGTAGAATTCGATTTTTGACAGACTGTTGATTCAAAATCGCTTTTTTCAAACGCTTTTTGAACCGTTGAAAAATTCCCCCGTGTCGGGTAGACTTGATTTATTCGGAAACTCGGTCAGTTCCTTCTATAACAAATTCGTTTATCAAAAAAGGAAACAGTCATGGAAAAATTTGCTCCACAAAATAAATTTACGCCTGCGGTCGTTCCCGTTCGCATTGGCATTGATGTCGGCTCGACGACGGTGAAGGTCGTCTGCCTTGACGAGAACGACAAGATGCTCTACGGCGACTACCAGCGGCATCGCGCCGACATCCGCAACACCATCATCGCGGTCGTCACGAAGGCTCTTGAAGAAATCGAGGGAAAAGTCCCGCTCGGCGAGCGGCACACCGTTTCGGTCAAAGTCACCGGCTCGGGCGGGCTTTCCGTGAGCCAGTGGCTCGGCATTCCGTTCATTCAGGAAGTCGTCGCGGCGACAACCGCCGTCAAGAAAATCATTCCAAAGACCGATGTCGTCATCGAGCTCGGCGGCGAGGACGCGAAGATAACGTATTTTTCAGGCGGCGTGGAGCAGCGCATGAACGGAACGTGCGCGGGCGGGACGGGCGCGTTCATCGACCAGATGGCGGCATTGCTTGAGACCGACGCGCCGGGCCTGAACGCGCTTGCCAAGGGGTGCAAGCAGATTTACCCGATTGCCGCGCGGTGCGGCGTGTTCGCAAAGACGGACGTGCAGCCGCTCATCAACGAGGGCGCGCGGCGCGAGGACATCGCGGCTTCGATTTTCCAGGCGGTGGTGAACCAGACGATTTCGGGGCTTGCGTGCGGAAAGCCGATTAAGGGGAACGTCGCGTTCTTGGGCGGCCCGCTCCACTTCCTCGACCAGCTCCGCGCGCGCTTCGTCGAGACGCTCAAATTGACGCCTGAAGAGACGATTGTTCCCGACGACTCGCAGCTTTTTGTGGCGGCGGGGAGCGCGTACTCGGCGGAAAAAGTGTACAAGCCGCTCAGCCCCGATCTTCCGAAAGCGTTTCCGACGATACGGGAATTCCGCGAGAGCCTCAAGAACCTTGAGGGCGCGGAGCTTTCCGAAGTGCAGCGCCTTGAGCCGCTGTTCGCCGACGAGGCGGACTTGGAGCGGTTCCGCGAGCGGCACAGCCACGACAAGGCGAAGCGCGGAAATTTGAGCGAGACGAAAGGCCCCGTCTTTTTGGGCTTGGACGCAGGCTCGACGACGACGAAGGCGGTTCTCATCAACAAGAAGGGCGAAATCCTCTGGGATTTCTACGACGTGAACGCGGGAAACCCCGTCGATTTGGCGGTGCGCGTCCTGAAGGACTTGTATAAGATTCTGCCGAAGGACGTGTACATCGCGCGGGCGGTCTCCACGGGCTACGGCGAGGCGCTCTTCCAGGCCGCGCTCGGCGTTGACGCGGGCGAGGTCGAGACAATCACGCACTACCGCGCGGCGGAGTTCTTCGTTCCGGGCGTTGAATTCTTGCTCGACATCGGCGGGCAGGACATGAAGTGCCTCCGCATGAAGGACGGGGCGATAACGTCGATTCAGCTCAACGAGGCGTGTTCCGCAGGTTGCGGCTCGTTCCTCGCGAACTTCGCAAACTCGATGAGCCTTGACATCGTTGAGTTCTCAAAAAAGGCGCTCCTCGCCAAAAAGCCCGTCGATTTGGGAAGCCGCTGCACGGTCTTCATGAACAGCCGCGTGAAGCAGGCGCAGAAGGAGGGCGCGACAATCGACGACATTTCCGCCGGGCTTTCGTACTCGGTCATCAAGAACGCGCTTTTCAAGGTCATAAAGCTCCGCCGCGCGAGCGAAATCGGGACGAAAGTCGTCGTTCAGGGTGGGACGTTCTACAACGACGCGGTGCTCCGCGCGTTCGAGAAGATTGCGGGCGTCGATGTGTTCCGACCCGACGTGGCGGGGCTCATGGGCGCGTACGGAAGCGCGCTCATCGCCTACGACCAGTGGTGCGACCTCACCGCGCCCAAGCCCGGGCAGGAGAAGAACTGGATTCCGCCGAAAGTCGTCTCGAACATCGCGACGCTCGAACAGCTCGAATCGTTCAAGGTGTCGCTTGAGCTCACGCGCTGCGGCGGCTGCCAGAACAACTGCCTCCTCACGATAAACACGTTCACCACGAGCGGCGCGGCGGGCGGCGAGGGCGAAATCCGCCAGTTCGTGACGGGAAACAGGTGCGAGAAAGGGTTGGAGCGGCACACGCTCAAGAACACGAAGAAGACCGACGGCTCGAACAAGGAGAACACCGACGTTGAGGATGCGGGGGTCGAGCTTCCGAACCTGTTCGACTGGAAGTACAAGCGGCTCTTCCAGCACTACGTCCCGCTCAGGCCCGAGGACGCGCCGAACGGCGCGGTGGGAATCCCGCGCGTGCTCAACATGTACGAGAACTATCCGCTGTGGTTCACGGCATTCACGCGGCTTGGCTTTCAGGTGAAGCTCTCGCCACGCTCAAGCCACGCGGTCTACGAGCGCGGAATGGACTCAATTCCGTCGGAATCGGTGTGTTTCCCCGCGAAAATCTCGCACGGGCATATTGAGTCGCTTCTCAAAATGGGCTGCAATTTTATTTTTTACCCGTGTATTCCTTACGAAAAACTTGAGGACAGAGGCGCGGGAAACCATTACAACTGTCCAGTTGTCACAAGTTATCCAGAGGTGCTTCAAAAAAATATTGACGCGGTGCGCGACAACGAATCTGTTGTTTTTATGAATCCGTTTTTGCCGATTTACGATTTGCCGCGCCTTTCCGAGCGATTTTTTGAAGAACTGCACAAGCATTTTCCAAACATTTCAAAAGATGCTGTTTTTGAAGCCGTTTCCGAAGGCTGGAAAGAGCAAGAACTATTCAAAATGGAAACGCAGCAGGCGGCAGAGGAAGCGTTGGAGCAACTTGTTGTAACGGGCGGAAATGGCATTGTTTTGGCAGGTCGCCCGTATCACCTTGACCCAGAAATCAACCACGGAATTCCTGAGATGATTCACGGGCTGGGGCTTGCCGTCTTTACCGAGGACTCCGTGGCGCACTTGGGAAGCGTGGAGCGACCGTTGAGAATCGTGGACCAGTGGACGTACCACAATCGCTTGTACCGCGCGGCAAATTTTGTCTCTGGAATGCCGAATCTTGAAATCGTGCAACTCACGAGTTTTGGCTGCGGACTTGACGCGGTAACGGCAGACCAAGTTGACGAAATTATGAAATCGAAGAGCCGAATGTACACGCTCATCAAAATCGACGAAGGCTCGAACCTCGGCGCGGTGCGGATTAGAATCCGAAGTCTGATTGCGGCGGTAAAAGCGCGGCAGCGAAATCCCAAAAAACTCATCAAAAAAAGCGCGGCTTATCAGCGAACGCTTTTTACGCAGGAAATGCGAAAAGAAAACTTTACGATTTTGGCTCCGCAAATGTCTCCGATTCACTTTCGGCTTTTGCAAGAAGCGTTTAATTCCGTGGGGTATAATTTTGTGGTTCTTGACGCGGTGGACCCAAAAGCGGTGGACACGGGGTTGAAATTCGTGAATAACGATGCGTGCTATCCGTCGATTCTTGTTGCGGGGCAAATGATTCACGCGCTTGAAAGCGGAAAATACGACTTAAACAAAACCGCGCTTTTGATTACGCAAACGGGCGGCGGTTGCCGTGCTACAAATTACATCGGCTTTATCCGCCGAGCCTTAAACGACGCGGGCTGGGGGCATATTCCTGTCATTTCGCTCAATGCGCTTGGCATGGAAAAAAATCCAGGATTCGTTTTGACTCCAACGCTTGTTCATCGCGGACTTATGAGCGTTTTTATTGGCGACCTTTTGATGCGCGTTCTGTACAGAACTCGACCTTACGAAAAAGTCCCCGGAAGCGCGAACAAACTGTTTGAAAAATGGAACGCGCAGGCGATTGAAATGCTCCAATCTTCCTCGATTCACAAATACAGAAAACTCGTTCGCGGAATTATTCGAGATTTTGACGCGCTTCCGCTACTTCCAATCAAAAAACCGCGCGTGGGCGTTGTGGGCGAAATCCTCGTCAAATTCCACCCCACGGCGAACAACGACCTCGTGAACGTCATTGAGCGCGAAGGCGCGGAATGCGTTATGCCCGACCTCATGGACTTTATGTTTTACACGATGAGCGACGGCGTTTTTAGGTACAAAGAACTCGCATTCCCAAAAAGCGAAGAGCGAAACTCAAAAATCATCGTGTGGGCGTTACAACTGTATAGAAATTACACCGAAAAGAAACTCCGAAAGAGTCGCCGATTTGACGCTCCGTCTTCGATTTGGAAAATGATGGAAAGCGTGGACGGAATCATTCAGACGGGGAATATTTCGGGCGAAGGTTGGTTTTTGACGGCGGAAATGGTGGAGTTGATTCACACGGGCGCACCGAGCATTGCGTGCGTGCAGCCGTTTGCGTGCCTTCCAAATCACGTTACGGGCAAAGGCGTTATCAAAGAATTGCGCCGCCGTTTCCCTGAATCAAACATCAGCGCGATTGATTACGACCCGGGCGCGAGCGAAGTGAACCAACTCAATCGCTTGAAACTTCTTCTTTCAAATGCGCCAATCGGAAAGCACCCCGACGAGTTGCCGAACGGAAAGATTTGGACTCCAAACGGCGAAGTTGAGCCGATTTTGCAATACGCCGCAGGCGCGCAATTCATCGACGACGACCCCGTGGACGCGCCAAACGCCGTTCCCGCCGTAACCGCCGCCGTGTAAATCGGTAGGTAAAATCGCCAAAAAACATTTTTGGCGATTTTACAAAATTTATGCTGACTTGTAAGCAATAAGCGGTGATTGACAAAAGAAATGCAGTGGTTGACAAAAGAAATGCGGTGGTTGACAAAAGAAATGCGGTGATTGACAAAAGAAATGCGGTGGTTGAGCCTGTCGAAACCACAAAAAAAAACGCCCCGACTAAAAAAATCGGGGCGTTTTTTTTCAAAAGTCGTCCGCAGGTCAGACGGAGCGACTTTTTGTGTTGTTACTCTTCGACAACTTCGTCTGCAGCGTAAGTACCTACGTAGTCCCACGCACCAACAAGTCGTCTATCTTTGTAGATATTTGCGTAAACAGCCTGTTTTGTCTGAGTTGGAAGCTTTGAATATCCTGAGCCGATATTGTCATCACCTGTTTTTGCAGGAATAATGACTGTTGCGTCTGGTGTGCCCTTGCCTTCCTCTGGTTCATTCTTGTAGTAGAAATCAACAATCCACGCACCAGCAGTTGCTTTATTTACCTTCTCTGCTTCATTTGTAGATGAATCTGCTTTTTTAGAGTCAATAAGTTTTCGATACTGGGTTGTGAGCTTGTTATCATTGTCAATCGCGTAAGCATCAATCCAGACTTCAACGTTGCCTGTTGAGCTATTTGTGCAAGCTGTTGCTGTGTCAAGTGTTTTAAATCCATCTGTGATGTCCCATTCTTTCTTACCAGAAACATCAGCGTTAGAAATCTGAGCGTCTGAACCTTTAGTTGAAATCGTAGTTGCTCCAAAGTTCAAAGCCTGTTTGTTTGTGATGTTGTAATAGCGAGAAACATAATACTTTACGTTTGTTCCGTCGTTAACAATGCCCGCAAGGTTAAAAGTTGATGCCTTTGTATCATCTTCTCCGTCTTCAGAACCATCAGTAACGAGATCCCACACAAAGCCCATCGTTCCGTCGTTTGCACCAGCCTTGCCAGTTCCTTCTTTGAGCGTGATTTTAACGAGTGCACCGCGATGTTTGAACGTTGTTCGCTTCCACGCGCGATAGTTACCAGCAGGATTTTTTTCGGTTGCATCCCCGTCTTCTTCTGTGTTGCCAGTGTAACCACCTGCGTTGTTGTAATCGACTGTGTAACTGTTGTTACTGCCTGAAATCGCGCCTTCTGGGTCGTCATCATCGTCGTCAGAGCAAGAGGTGAACATTCCGCCCACGACGAGAGCAGTCGCCGCAGACAATGCGGCGAGCGTCTTCTTTGAAAGTTTCATAGTAATCTCCCTTCTGCCCATTTTGATTTTGGGAAAAATCGGAACATTTGCGAAAATCGCCTGACCTTTGACGACTCCTCATCGCTGACCTTTGCAACAAGGAAATTCGCATTCCCAACAGTTCCCTCTTTCGGTGGGCATTATTAAAAAAGTGTACAGAAAAATCCGTTTTTGGTAAAGTTTTTTTTCTGTTTGCAAAAACATAACGCGCAAAATCGTCAAAATCAAGGGGAGTGGCAAAAAAAGGGAGCGGATTTTTGGTTGTTGCCGAAATGCTCGGTTTTGTCCGATAATTAAAAGGTTCAATTTCCGAACAGGTTTATTAAAAAAAACGTTGGAGATGCTTTTGATGAAATCGATTCGTTGTGTATTTTTTTCCGCTCTCGCGTTGCTCGTAGCCGTTTCCGCTTTTGCCGAGTACAACAGCAGGGGTATCCCCGACTCGTCCCAGATACGAAAAGAGATTAACGGCAGTTGGCTCAAAGCACCGCTCAAAACGCTCCGAGAAAAGCAGCCAGAAATCCGCACCAATTCAATCGGACAGAGATTTCAGATTTGGCTCATGGAGTCTTCGTTGACTTTTTCGATTTTGGTTGCGCCAGAAAAATCAATGACGTTTGGAAGTGGCGCGGATTCTCAAACCGTGAGCGATTTTCCTGCCGATTCTCCAGGCGCGTGGCTTATTGAGCGCAGAATCGACAACGGAAAGCCCGTCCGAATCCGCTGGTATTTTGTGCAAGACGAAGACGTTTTTGTTCAGTTTTCTCCAGACCCGCTTGGCGGGAAAAAAACGCTTGCCGATTACGTCATTGGCGGCTGTTACGCTGCCAGAAACGTTCCCGTGGGCATTTCTTTTGAAAATCTGTACACGGCTTCGTTTTCTAAAGTCTTTTCTGTTACAGAAAAAACGCTTCCCTGGCATTATTCAGAAATCTACACGGGGCAATACGCTTCAAAACTATACATGATGAAGCAAATCAGAAAAAATCTTTCGCGAATTACGCTTGAGCCAAACGCATCTTATGACGAGGACGCACAGCCTGTTCACACGTTTGATGGAAGTCCACGAGAAGTCGTTTTACCCTCCATTTCAGACGTTCCCGAAGGAGAAGAGCCTCCGCCGCCTCCGCTTACGCTTGACTCGAACGGTTTTACAAAATGGATTATCGACGCGCTTTCTTACCCGATTTCTGGAAGTGGCATTCGGATTCCGCCGCTTTTACAAAGAACCGTGGAAGTAAGTCCGCTTTCTTACGCGGGCGTTCGCGGGCAAGCGGAAGATTTGTCGTTTTCTCTTGATTGGACGCGAAATCTTGCGTTGGCGCGGCTTTCCGTTCAAACAAAAAAAGTCTATCTTTACGATTCGTCTGGCGTTGATGTAAAAATCGAGCCGTTTAGCGCGGAAATTACGCCAAGCGGAATCAAAAGTCTTTCGGGGTATCTCAAAGATTCTGGATACAATTCGCAATATTTGCGACAAGTGCTTTACGTTTTGGGCGTTACAGAGCCAACGTATTTTTATCTTGCTGCCGTTCGAAAAAGTCTAAGACCTGGCGTAAATCCCGCGGCTGGAAAAAACGCAGAGATTTACACTTTTGAGGATTCTGCGGTGATTTTCCCGTATTTTGATGGCGGCGGTCGATTTGATTGCAAAGTGTTTTACGAAGGACGAGAATTGTCGCTTGCGTCGTTTATTGAAGAATGTGGTGACTGCTTTGTGCATCTTACGCGCGTTCTCGCTTCCGACCGATTTTTCCTCCGTTAATCAAAAAATCGAACAAATTGCTTTGAAACCCGATTCTTGAAAACAGAAGCGGGTTTTTCTTTTTTTGCTATCGCGCATTTTTGCAAGAAAGTGTACAATAAAAAATCATGGACATTTTGAGTGCGGGCGGACTGCTGCTTCTGCCAATAATCGTGTGCGGACTTTTATCCGCGTTTATCGTAATCGAGCGCGTTTTTTATTTTAGAGCCATTGACAGGCGCGACGAAGAACTTGAAAAATCGCTCGACCTTGCGTTTGCAAAATACGACTATGTTACGGCGGAAACGCTCTGCACGAGTGCGGAAACTCCACTCGGAATCGTTCTCAAAAAGGCGATTCAAAGCAAGAAAAAACTCGCCGAAGCGGATATGCGCGAGGTTGTTCAAAACGAAATGGATTTAGTCGTTCCTATGTTTGACCGCTGGATTGGTTTTCTTTCGACGATTGCAAATGTTGCAATGCTTTTGGGGCTTTTGGGAACGGTCATTGGAAATATTCGCGCGTTTAGTGTGCTTGGAGAAGGCGGCTCGCTTTTGAATCAAGAAATCCTTGCAGAAGCAATCGCGCAATCGTTAGTAACAACGGCGGCAGGTTTAATCGTTGCAATTCCAACGTTTGTGGCATTTGGTTTTCTTTCTCGTGCGTCGGAAAAACGCATATCTGAAATGGAGCGTTTTGTTACCACGATTCTCCTAAAACTCACGGGGAGGCTTGTGTGAGAGCGAAACGAATGAAAAGGCGCGAAGAAAAATTGATAATCGCGCCAATGATTGACGTGATTTTTCAACTCGTTTTGTTTCTTTTAGTTTCTTCGTCTTTTCAAATAAAGCCCGCGATTACGCTTGACCTTTCAAAAAGTTCCACAGCAATCGGCACGGAGGAAAACGGAATCGTCGTTTCGATTTCTGCAGATGATTCCATTTTTTTGAACGGGGAAGCGATTTCGTTTGCTTCCCTTGAAGAAAACCTTTCCAAATTCGATTCAAGAAGTCCCGTTACCGTGGCGGCGGATTCTTTTGCAAAAAGCGGTTCGGTCATCGCTGTGTTCGATTTACTTAGAAAAGGCGGTTTTACGGAAGTCAATTTAAGAACGCACGGGCAGTAAAAAAGTTTGGGTGGGGAAAATGGGAAAACTTTCGGGGCTTCAAAAAGATGCGGCATTAAAAGGCTTGGTGGGAAGCGTGGCTTTTGTGGCGATTTTTTTGTGCGCCCTTTCGTTTGGTTCGTTTTTGCTGCGACCTATGCCCGTTCGCTCTCTCGTTATTCATCTTGAAGGTGGCGAAAAACCGAGCGAGGAGGAATTGGCAGCGTTTGCTCGTTCAAAAACAAATCTCAATCGTTTTGAACTTGAGCGACAACGGCTTCTTTCTGACCGCGCGGCTCGAAAAGAGCGACTTTTAGAGCGAAAGCGGCTTGAGGACGAAAAAAAAGCGCAACAAACGGCTTTGCTTGAATCCGTGCGACTTGAAAAGGAAAGAGCGGCAAAAGCGGAAGCCGCAAGGCTTGAAGCGGAAAAAGCAAGAAAAGCCGAGGAAGCGCGAATCGAAGCCGAACGGCTTTCTCGTGAAAAAGCACTGGCGGTAGAGCGAGAAAAAGAAGAAAAGGCGTGGCTCGAAAGGGAAAAGGCTGCAAAGGCGGAAGAAGCGCGGCTTGCGAAAGAAAAGGAACAGGCGGCAAAGGCAGAAGCCGAGCGCATTGCCGAGGAAAAAGCGGCGCGAGAAGCGCGAGAACGCCTTGCCCGCGAACGAATCGCCAAAGCAAAAGCCGCGCAACAAGCCCAAGAACGAGCCGCCCGCGCCGAAGCCGAGCGACTCGCGAAAGAAAAGGCGGCGAAAGTCGAAGCCGAGCGAATCGCAAAGGAACGAGCAGCAAAAGCCGAAGCCGAACGGCTTGCGAAAGAAAGGGCGGCAAAAGCCGAAGCCGAACGCCTCGCAAAGGAAAAAGCGGCAAAAGCCGAAGCCGAGCGAATCGCGAAGGAACGAGCGGCAAAAGCCGAAGCCGAGCGAATCGCTAAGGAAAAAGTGGCGAAAGCGGAAGCCGAACGCCTCGCGAAAGAAAGGGCGGCGAAAGCCGAAGCCGAGCGAATCGCGAAGGAACGAGCGGCGAAGGCGGAAGCCGAGCGAATCGCAAAGGAACGAGTGGCAAAGGCAGAGGCAGAACGGCTCGCGAAGGAACGAGCAGCAAAAGCGGAAGCCGAACGCCTCGCGAAAGAAAAGGCGGCGAAAGCCGAAGCCGAACGCCTCGCGAAAGAAAAGGCGGCGAAAGCCGAAGCCGAGCGGCTTGCGAAAGAAAAAGCAGCGAAGGCGGAAGCGGAGCGGCTCGCGAAAGAAAAGGTGGCGAAAGCCGAAGCCGAACGACTCGCAAAAGAAAGGGCGGCAAAGGCTGAAGCGGAGCGGCTCGCCAAGGAACGGGCGGCAAAGGCAGAAGCGGAACGGCTCGCGAAAGAAAAGGCGGCGAAAGCGGAAGCCGAACGACTCGCTAAGGAAAAAGCGGCGAAAGCGGAATCGGAACGACTCGCGAAAGAAAAGGCGGCGAAAGCCGAAGCGGAGCGACTCGCGAAGGAACGAGCGGCAAAAGCCGAAGCCGAGCGACTCGCAAAGGAACGAGCAGCAAAGGCAGAAGCCGAGCGAATCGCAAAGGAACGAGCAGCGAAGGCGGAAGCGGAGCGGCTCGCGAAAGAAAAGGCGGCAAAAGCGGAAGCCGAGCGAATCGCGAAGGAAAAAGCAAATGGGCAGGGGAGTTCTGGCGGGATAAAAACGGTCAGTGGCGGAAGTTCGGGCGTTCAAGGGGGCGTTACGGCTAGTTCCGTGGCGGCAAACCTTGCTCTCAAAAAGAAAAAAGCAGAATCAAGCAAAAGCGAATCAGAAGGCAGTGGGAGCGGAAAATGAATCCAAAATTAAAGGACATAAAAGTCGTTGCGTTTGACATTGACGGAACGCTCTATCCTAATATGCGCCTTTATCCGCTTATAATACCTTATGTTATAAGGCATATTCGTTTTTATATACGTTTTAGTAGGGTTAGAAAAATACTCCACAGAACGGCTCCTCTTCCTGATTTTTACGCTTATCAAGGGAAACTTCTTTCGGAGCAATTGGGGTGCACGGAAAAAGAAGCGCGGGAACAAATCGACAAAATCGTGTATCGGGGACTTTCGCCGTATCTTGAAAAAACGCGCCCATTTTCGCACGTCCACGACGCTTTTCAAACAGTGCGCGAAGCGGGGCTTCGTATCGCGCTTCTTTCGGATTTTCCGCCTTCTCAAAAAGGAAACGTTTGGGGATTGCTTCCGTTTTGCGAACTTTCGCTTGGAACGGAGGAAATTGGTGCGCTCAAACCGTCAAAATATCCGTTTGGGATTCTTGCAATGAAACTTGGCGTAAAGGCAAGCGAAATTTTGTACGTTGGAAATAGCATAAAATACGATGTGAACGGCGCAAGAAACGCGGGAATGAAAACGGCTTTAATCGCGCCGAGGATTTCGATTTTTTTAAGAAAAATCTTTCACAAACTTCCGCCCGCAGATATTTTATTTTCAAACTATCGTCAGTTTATAAAATTTGTGCTACAATGAACGCGACAATCTAAAACGCCGAATTCATATTATCGGAAAACCTGTTTTGAAACTAAAGTTTTTGGCTAGGTTTTGTGATTAGCGTTTGTTTTTGAGTTTCTTTTTAACTCAAAAATGAGCGTGGGTCTTGGTGGGAGTCGGTAAAAAATCGGAAGGTAAAAAAAGTGGATGTCGCAGTAGCCATAATCGTGTCGGCTTTTATTTCCGTTGTAATCGTAGTCGTTTCAAGGCTTATCGATAAAGACGGAAATTCAATGGAAAAAATCCGTCGTTTTGTTGAAAACTCGCAGCGGCGGTTCGAGGATTTTTTTGACAGTTACGAAAATAAACTTGCTGAAATCGAGTCGAATTTGAACACGGAGCGGGCTTTTGCGACTCAAACGCTCAAAGTGCTAAAAGAATCCCGTGCGGCGTTTGAAAACGAGTCGGCTTCTTTTGCCGAAAAAAACGCTCAAATTGCGGATATTGGACGAAAAATCACGGAACACGAAAGTGCCGTTTTGGAATTGAAGCAAACAACGGAAAGCGTGAGCAAAACAATCGAGACGATTCGCGCAGAAAAAAATGCGCTTGAAAAACTCGAATCTCGATTGTTGGGAATTGAAACTCGCACGCTTGAACTTGAAAAAAAAGTTCCAGAAATCTCAAAAGAATTTGTGGAGCAAAATCGGAGCGACCTTTCGTTTTTGGGGCAAGAATTGCTTGACCACTATCGCGCGGAGGCAAAAACGCTTGGCGCAAGCGTTGAAAGAGCACATTCTGAAGTTGAAGATTTGCTTGCGCGCCTTTCCGACGACGTGAACGAGGTGTACGAAACGGCTGCCGAAAAAGCGGCAGATTTTGAAGCGCACATCCTAAAAGATTTGGAAAGTCAAGCGAACGGTCGCGCAGAATCGTATCGCGAGCATCTTGATTCTACGCTCAAAACGCTTGAAGACGAACTTTCTCAAAAATGCTCAAAAACGAATGACGAAATTTCAAACCAAGTTTCTGTGATACATGAAAATCTTTTTGAGATTTCACAAGAGTTGTCGTCAAAAATCGAGTCTTTTGTTGAAAAAATCACTGAGCAAAATGACAATGCGCAAAATCTTTTGAACGAAAGCGTAAAAAACGCTGACGAAAAAATCCACGATGCGCAAGAAAAATTTTCGCGTTCAATAAAAGACGTTTCGACTTCGCTTTCAAACAAAACGGCGGAAATTCTTTCTTTAATCGATGAGCGTGGTGCGGACGCGCAAGAAAATCTGGAAGCCCTTTCGCTTAAATTTGATGCCGACATGAACGCGCTTCGCGAAAAAGTGGAGCAAGAATTTGCGGGAACGGCGGCAAATCTTGCGAACGAACTTGGCGGGCATAAGACTTCGCTTACGGAAGATTTTGCAAAAGAAGAGGAAAAACTCCGCTCGCACCTTGCCGAAACGGTGAGCGAACTGGAAAATTCCGTTTCTCAACGCAGAAAAGAAATCGAAGACGATGTTGACGAATTGAAATCGAACTTTCTTTTGAATTGTTCATCTCGGTTGAATTCGGCGGAAGAATCCGTGAAAAAACGAGTTGACGACCTTGAGCGCGACGTAAGCGACCGCTCGACTTCTTTGAGCGAGCAGTTCACCGAAAAGGCGGAAGTTTTGAGCGAGCATCTGTACGAAAAAACGTCAAAACTCGAAAGCGATTTTTCTGAAAAAGAAGCGGCGTTGAACAATCTTCTTTCCGTAACGAACGAAACGTTCAGCCAGTCGATAAAAAATCTGAACGAAAAACTCGATTCTCAAGACGAGTACGTTCAAAAACGGCTTTCCGCGCACGATGACGAATTGAACGCAAAGGCGGACGCTTTAACGGAGCGGCTTTCGGCGTACACTCGGAAAATCAACGAGCATATAAAACAGACGCTTTCGGATTCGCGCACGCTTGCAAAGGAAATCCGCGCGGAGCAAAACGGAAACGGAAAATCGCTTGCGTCTTTGCGTGAGCAACTTTCGGGGCAACTTGCAAAAATCCAGTCGCATTACGAGCGTTCGTTTGAAAAGAACTTGAATCAACTCATTGAGCAGGAAAATGGGCGACTTTCAACTTACGAAAAAGAATCGGAAGAGCGATTTTTGGATTTTAGCGAAAAGGCGGGAAATGCGCTTAATTCGGTGAAAACGACGTTTGCCGAAAAAGTCAGTTCGCTTACCGAAAACGTTGAAGGCGAAATCAAAAGAATCGACACGAACATGAGTTCTCGGCTCGATACGCTTTCGGAGCAAGTCGAAAAAAAATCGCAATATCTTTCTTCGTTCGTGGACGGCAAAATCGATTCGTTCCAAAACGACGTTCAAAATCGCGTTGACGAACTCAAAACTGACGTTGAAAACAAAATCAGCGAAATGAGTCGCCACGTTGACGAGCGGTCGCAAGGGCTTGAAAACGGCGTTGAGCGAAAACTGAACGCGCTTGATTCTGACGTAACCGACCGAATCGACAAATTGAACGCAAACGTTCAAGAACACGTTTCTTCGTTGACCGAGGACGTTGACAAAAATGTTGGCTCGCTTCGATTTATGGTGGAAAACACAAACAAAGATTTGGACGAAAAAGTGCGCGGGCAACTCGACGTGCTTCAGCGGAGCGTGGAGTCAAAAACCGAGGGGATTTTTAAGGCACTCGTGGAGCGCACGAACGACCTTGAGCGCACCGTTGAAGAAAAAACCGACGGTCTTGAAGAGCGCGTTGGAAGCCGCGTGGATTCGCTTCTTTCTGGAGTGGAAGCGCGCGTTGCTGGTCTTGACGAAAGAGTCGAAGGGAAAGTCAGCGAATTGCTTTCTGGCGTTGAAGAAAAACTGTCGGAAACAGAATCGCGCGTGGACGAGCAGGTTTCGGGGCTAAAATCGGCGGTAAACGCGAACGTGGACGGGCTTCGTGGCGATGTTACGGAAAAAGTGTCGTCTCTCAAAAATGCGGTAAACGACGACATCGCTTCCCTTGCCGCCGACGTTGAAAGTCGCGTAACGGAATTGAGCGATGAAGTTACAACAAAAGTCGATTCTTTGACGGCTCTCGTAAACGGCTCTGTGAGCGAAATGGAATCGTTTGTGAACGACAAAGTGAGCAATGCGTATGATTACGTTACGTCGAACGTTGGAACGTTGACCGACGAAGTGAACGAAAAAGTTGGCACGCTTTCTGAAAACGTTGAGCAAACGGTTTCGCTCTTAAAGGAAAGCGTTGACCAAAAAGTCGGAAATCTCTCTGAAAGCGTTGACAAAAATGTCAGTGCGCTTACGGAAAAAGTAAACGGTTCTGTGGATTCTTTGACTGCCGATGTAAACGAGCAAGTTGAAACATTGCAATCGCGAGTTGATGGAAAAATGGGGCAACTCACGGAGGACGTTGAGCAAAAATCGGCGGAGTTGCAGCACACGGTGGATTCCAAAGTTGGCTCGCTCACGGAGTTTGTTGAAAGTCATGTGCAAAGCCTTTCTGAGGACGTTGAAGGAAAACTCGCTTCGCTTTCGTCGTCAATCGGCGACGAAATGCGCTTTATGGAAGATTCCGTTGAAGGCAAAGTTGAAACAATGCGAAAGACCGTTCAAGAAACGCTTGAGCGCGTGGAGAGCGAAACAAAATCAAAGAGCGAGGCGATTTCGCGTTCCGTTTCCGAGCAAATCGGTTCGCTTCAAACCGACATTGCGCGTCGCGTTTCTGCCCTTGAAGACGAGGTGAGCGAAAAGAAAAATGGGCTGGAAGGCTCTCTCAAAGAAACGCTTTCGCTCATCGACGGAAAACTGTTGGAAGCGGAAAAAAGCGCGGACGACGTGGCGGCAGAAATTGCGCAAAAAGCGGAAAATCGCTTGCGGACGATTACGGGCGACGTTACCGACAAAGTTGACAATTTGCAAAAAAGCGTGGACGAGCGTCTTTCTTCGATTTCGCTTGATGTTGACGGCGTTTCGTCTTTGCTCAAGGAAAAAATCGAGCAAATCGGCTCTGACGAAGAAGCGGCGCGTGGCGATTTGGAAGCAAAACTTTCGATTATGCGCGAGAACCTTGAGCAAAAAATCGACGGCGTTCAAAACGAACTGTCTGGTCGCCTCGGCTCAATTTCAGATTCTGCGGACGAAATTCGACGGACGGTTGGAAGCGACGTTGAAAGCGCGAAAGAGGAACTTTCGTCAAAAATCAGCGAAGTGCAAGAGGATTTTGAACAAAAAACTCGCACACTCTCCGACGATATTTTTGAAAAAATTGCGGTTACGCAAAAAAATGCGGACGAAAAAATCGATTTTCTTTCGCGCCAATTTTCCGAGGACGTTTCCGCGCTCTCTCAAAATACGCTTGAAAAAATCGAGAAAACCGAAAACGACATTTCTTCGCGCTACGACGAGTTTTCTGCGCGCGTTCAAAATCAAACGGAAAAAATCGAAGGCGACCTTGCGTCAAAAATCGAAGGCATTTCTTTGCACATCGACTCGATTTCAAGCAGAGCGGAGGAAATCGACGGAAACGTGCAAAAAAGCGTGGACGCGCTTTCTGTGTCGATGAGCGAAAAAACGATTGATGCCGAGAAAAATGTCATCGAAAAAATGTCGTTGCTTTCAGCAAAAGTCGATGACGCGCTCAAAGCCGCGCTCGACTCGTCCGAACTCGTTTCCGAAGAGATTTCTTCAAAAATATTTGATTTCAAAAACGATGTTGAAAGCGAAATCGCGCGTCTTCAAAGCGGTTTTGGGGAAGCGAGCGCGGATTACGATTCAAAGTTGCGCACGCTTGAAGCGGACTTGGGCGCACGGCTTGACATTGCGCGAGAAGGCGTTTCGGAGCGGCTTTCGGCTCTTGAAGCGGAACTTTCTGAACGAACGGAAGGCGCGAATTCGATTGCAAATACGCTCAAAGCGGATTACGAGCGCGTGGCGGAGGGCATAAAATCGGAACTTTCGTCAAAAATCCAAGAAATCGCGTCGGAGTTGACGGTTTCTGCGTCGGACGCTTCGGCGCAAGCAGAAAAAGCGCGGCAGGATTTTATCGAAAAAATCGAGAGCGTTCGAGCAGAGGCGCAAGAAAAAATCGAAACGGCGGAACATTCGCTTTTTGAAAAAATCAACGATGTTGAAAAAAATGCTCGCGAAAAAGTTTCGTTTATTGAAAGTGACATTTTTGAAAAAATCGACACGGTGCAAAATCAAACGGGCGAAAAAATCGAAAACATCGAAGGCGCGTTTGATTCAAAAATCGAACATCTGTCTTCCAAAATTCAAGAGAGCGTCGCGCCGCTTTCCGATTATATTTCGCGCTCGCAATCTGACAAAGATGAGATTCTTTCAAAACTAGAGGAAACCGAAGCCGAGGCGCGAAGACGACTTGACGAAGTTTCGCTTGAAATGAGCGCGGGCGTGGAGCGAATCGAAAATTCGGTTGTAAGCCGCGTGAACGGAATCGAAGAAAATCTGGATTCGCTTTCAGAAAGCGTTAAAAACGACGTTGAAAATCGACTTTCTGCCTTAAAAGACGAACTTTCTACGCGCGTTGATGTGGAAAAAGGCGAACTTGGCGAAAAAATCGATTCGCTTTCTGAAAAAATCGGTGCGGAATTTTCTGTGATTTCGGATTCTCTTTCGGAGTCTGAAAATTTGTGTCTTTCGAGTGTGCAAAATCTCAATGACGAGTTTTCTTCAAAAATCGACGGAATTCAAAATGCCCTCGGCGAAAAAGTCGCAAATCTTTCTGACGAAATAAGTCGTGCCACGGGCGGAGCGGAGTCGATTGCCGAAAAACTCAAACTCGAAACCGAGGAGCGCGTGCAGACTCTTTCAGATTCGATTCTCGAAAAAATCTCCGTGGCGGAAAACAACGCTTCGCTTCTTGCTTCTAATGCGCAAGAAAAAGCGCAAAATCTTGGCGCGGAATTTGAGCGCGTTTTGAGCGCGTTTTCTTTGAGCCTTAGCGAAAAAGAAGCGGGACTTTCGGAAGAACTTTCGCGCGTTTCTGGTGGCGCGGATTCGATTGCGCAAAATCTAAAGCAGGAGTTTGAGAAAAAAATCGACGACCTTTCGTCTTTGCTTTCAGAGCGAGCGAACAATTTTGAATCGGAGCTTTCGCGCGTTTCTGGCGGCGCAGATTCAATCGCGCAAAATCTAAAGCAAGAATTTGAGAAAAAAATCGATTCTTTGAAATCGGAATTGGAAGATTCTATTTCGCGCCTTGATTCGTCTTTGGGGGATGCAAAGGCGAATGCGGACGAAAAAACGCAAAATATTCAAAACGAGGTTTCGCAAAAAATCGACGAGATTTCAAAGAACGTGAGCGAGCAGATTCTTGAAACGCAAAAAAATGCTGACGATTCGATTTCTTCCATAGAAAACGCGCTTTTTGAAAAAATCGACGTGGCGGAAAAAAGCGTTTCTTCACGGCTTGACGCACTCGTTTCGGATTCGTCGGGCGCGATTTTTGAAGCGGAGGAAAAAATCAAAGCGCAGTCGGAAGCGACGTGTGCAGAAATCACTGCGCGGATGTCGAATTTTTCGAGCGAAATTGATGAAAAAGCAAGCGAAGTGCGAGCCGACCTTTCGCTTAGAATCGACGGAATCGAAAGCGACCTTGGCGTTCGCGTTGGTTCGATTTCAAGCGACATTGGCGAAAAAATTGATTCTCTCAAAAACGACTTTGACAAAAAACTCTCCGAACTCGACATGTATTCTCACGACGCGGCAAAAGGCGCGGAGGAAATTGCGGCGGAGGCGCGGGACGAGTTTGACAGGCAACTCAAATCGCTTCGCGAAGAATTGTCGGTGCGAACGGACGGATTTTCCGAAGAACTTTCGCGCGTTTCTGGCGGCGCGGACGGCGTGGCGGAGCGACTTCGCGCGGAAATCGAAGAAAAAATTGAAAATCTAAAAACCGACATTTTGACCGTTCTTGATGACGAAAAAAATCGGCTTTCTTCAAAAATCGAATCTGAAAAATTGGCGGCGGATGAGGCGTTTGAAAACGCGCGAATTGACGGTGAGCAAAAAATAGAAGAAATTGCGAAAAAAATCGACGAGCGGATTTCTTTTGTTGACGAAAAAACGCGGGAAATCGAAGAGCGCACGGCGCAAAAATCGACTTCGTTTGAAAGCGAAATCGCCACTCTTTTTGAAACTGCAAAGGAAAGTGCTTCAAAAAAAATCCAAGAAATCGACGAGTTGCTTTTGAAGCACAATTCTGACGCGGAAGAAAAAATTGCGCAAAATCGTGCGTTGATTTTTGAAAAACTCGATGAAGCAAAGTCTGCTACTGACGAGAGGATTTCTTTTGTTTTGAACGAAACGTCAAAAGCGCAAGAGGATTCTGAAAATCGCATTTTGGAGATTTCTTCAGAAATCGAATCAAAAATTTTGGACGTGAAAAACGCGGCATTTGAAAAAATTCAAGAAATCGATTCGAGTTTGTTGGATTCTCAAAAAGGCGCGGAAGAGAAAATCTTGGATTTTGGAGAAAAAATCCAAACTCAAATGGACGATTTTTCAAAGGAATTGCAAGAAAAACTTTCTTCGCTCGATTCGTCGGTTCTTTTGGCGCGACAAGGCGCGGAGGAAACTGCGCAGAGCGCGAAAGAATCGTTTTCTCAAAAAATCGAAGAACTCGAAGCCGAAATTGGCGAGAAGGCAAATGAGATTGAAGCGGAATTGTCTTCAAGGATTTTTGAAACGGAGGCCGCGGCAAAAGAAAAACTTTCCGAATCTAAAAGCGAAATTGACGGGCTGATTTTGGGAATGAGCGATGAAATGAAATCCAAACTGTCGGATTTTGAGCAAAAAGTCGATGAACGCATGAGCCAAACGGATTCGCGCCTTTCTTCGCTTGATGATAGGGTTGAGCGCCGCCTAAACGAACTTGACGGCACGGTTTCTGGCGCGTTTGATAAAATCCGCGCAGACCTTGATGGCGCGGCAACGGGTGCACATTCTGTGGCGCAAAAAGTTTCCGATGAAATCCGCGCCTCGGTTGAAACGCTTGAGCAGGAGTTTGCCGCGCGAATTGCGTTGGTTGAAAAGACGAGCGGCGAAAAGGTGGATTCTTTTGAGCGCGATTTGGGAGGACGGCTCGATTCGCTTTCTGGTCGTTTTTCTCAAAGCGAAAACGACATTCGCTCTTCCATTGATGGTGCGACGAGCGATGTTGAAGAAAAACTGTCGTCTGTGCGAACGCGACTTGACGCGGTTGAGGGCGATTTGGACGCAAGACTTTCGGAACTCAAGGAAACGCTTGACACGCGCATGAATCGAATCGGCGAGGATTTGGAAAACGCTGTTTCGAGCGCGGAAAGTATGTCAAAAGAAGTGCAAAACGGTTTTCTTTCTCGTGTTTCTGATTTGGAAAACGCGCTTTCTCAAAAAGTTCGCACGGCGGAGGAAAACACGTCGAATCAAATTCAAAAACTCCAAAATGACGTGGAGGACGCGCTTTCCGATGCAAATGGCGTTGCTTCAAAAATCAATTCCGAAGTGAGCGAAAAACTCGACGCGCTTCGCTCGGAAGTTACCGAAAAAATCTCCGAAGTAACGGGCGATATTCAAGTCGTTGAAGACGATGCGCAGTCAAGCATGGCGGAAGTTCGGCGCGAACTTGATTCAAAAATCGGCGCGATGAAAGACGAGATTTCTGAAAAAATCCAAAGCGCGTCGTCGGCTCTTTCTGAAAATCTCGACGATTCTTTTGCACTTTTTTCAGATAAAATTAAGGAATCGGACGAAAAAATTCAAAACATGCTTGTTGATTCTGACGAAAAAATCGCCCAAGCGCAAAAGTCGATGGCAGAAAAAATCGACGATTCGACTCTCGACTTTGACGAAAAACTCAACGCGCTCAAAACGGACGTTTCTTCGAGAATTGACGGAATCGACTCGGATTTGAAAAATGCCGAAAATGCGGCAGATTCGCGGACGGCGACGATTTCTTTTGAAGTTGACGAGAAAATCAGTGCGGCAAAGGCGGATTTTGACGAAAAAATCGAGAGCCTTTCTCAAAACGTTTCTTCAAGAATCGACGGAATCGACTCGGATTGGGTTTGCGCAAAGGAAGGTGCGGACGAGCGCGCACAAACGGCGCGGACTGCGTTTGACGAGCGAGTTTCTTCTTTTGAGCGCGACATTTCTTCGCGGATTTCTGTTCTTTGCGACGGCGCGGACGCGCGCGTTTCTGAGGCGCAAGCGCGTTTAGATGAAAAAATCACCAATCTTTCGGATTCGATTGAAAATGCGAAAAAAGAATCAGATGAAAAGGCGCAAAATCTCGCGTTGGATTTTGAATTGCGCATAAAAACGCTTTCGTCTTCTGTGGGCGAGCGCATTTCTCGGATAAAAGACGACGTTACAAACGTGGTTGAAGGCGCGTCTTCCGTGGCGCAAAAGGCGCAAGGCGAACTTTCAGCGCACCTCGACTCGTTTAGAAACGAAATGGAAGAAAAACTTGGCGCGACGGAAGAAAACGCGCTTTCAAAAATCAACTCGATAGAAGAAAAAACGCGTGAAATGACGGACGGCGTGGAAAAGCGGATTTTTGAAAAGACGGAATCTTTGAACGAGCGACTTGGCGCGTTTGAAGAAAATCTAAAAGAAGCGAGAGAAAACGCGGACGCGCGGGCAGCGGAAATCGCTTCTGGTTTTGACGAGAAAATTGGCGAGTTAAAAACGGGCATTCTTTTGAAAATCGACGAAATTGACGCGGATTTGAAAAAGGCTGAAAACGCGGCGGATTCTCGGACAAAAGCGATTTCTTTTGAAGTGGACGAGAAAATCGACTCGCTACGGACGGACGTTTCTCAAAAAGTTGACACGATTTCCCAAAGTGTGTCTTCAAGAATCGACGAAATGAGCGTGTCGCTTTCTGATGCGCGGGACGGAGCGACTTCGCGGGCGGAAGCGGTAAAAAGCGCGCTTGACGAAAAAATCGGCTCGTTCAAAGACGAACTTGGCGGGCAGATTGAAAGCGTGCGCTCTTCTCTTTTTGACGCGCTTTCTCGTACCGAAACGGAGTCGCAAAAGGCGCAAGGTGAACTTTCGGCGCACCTCGACTCGTTTAGAAACGAAATGGAAGAAAAACTTGGCGCGACGGAAGAAAACGCGCTTTCAAAAATCAACTCGATAGAAGAAAAAACGCGTGAAATGACGGACGGCGTGGAAAAGCGGATTTTTGAAAAGACGGAATCTTTGAACGAGCGACTTGGCGCGTTTGAAGAAAATCTAAAAGAAGCGAGAGAAAACGCGGACGCGCGGGCAGCGGAAATCGCTTCTGGCTTTGACGAGAAAATCGACGCGGCGCAAGCGGATTTTGATGAGAAAATCGAGCGTCTTTCAAATGAAGTGCAAAAAACGTCTAACGCGGCGGACGAAAAACTGTCTTTGATTCAAAATGACGTGTCTTCTCGGTTTGACGCAGTTTCTTCTGCGCTTTTTGACGCGGTTTCGCGTGTGCAAGCGGACATTTCGCTTTCTGAAAAAGAGGCGCGAGAAAACGTTTCTTCGATTCAAAACGAACTGCTTTCTGCGATTTCTGGCGCGGACGAAAAAATCGCGTTTGTGAAAGAAAAGTCGGAGGAAGCGGAGAAAAACGCGCTTTTTGCGGTTGAGCAATTTGAAAACGAGTCAAAAAATCGGCTGGAAAATGCGCAGAGCGAATTTTCCAAGCGAGCAGAAAAAATCGAGCAAGAACTTTCTGAGTACTCTAAAAAAACGGACGCGCTATCGAGCGGAATTGAAAGCGCGATTTTGGGCGCGGACGAAAAACTTTCCGATTTTATTCAAAAAAATGACGGCAAAATCGGCGAAATCGAAGCGAAATTGTCTGAAATGATGACGACGCTTTCTGATAATTACGACGAAAAGCAAACCGATTTGCTCGAAAAACTCGAAGGACAACTTTTGAGTTATCGAAAAAATCTTGAAGTCCGCTTTGAAAAACTGGAAAAAACGGGCGACGACGTTGACGATTTGGAAAAAAATCTCAAGCAAGCGATTCAAAATACCGAGCGCGCGGTTTTGGAAACGTTTGGGGATTTTACGCGCGAGCAGCAAGAAAAGCACGAGGAATTCCGTGCGCGTGTTTTCAAAGAAAGTTCTGAAATTGCGGACAAAATCGAAAATCTTAAGCGCGACCTTGAGGACATTGAGGCGAACGCGACCGACAACGTGAATTCAAAACTCGTTGATTTTGAAACAAAATTCCACAGCGAACTTGAACGACGCTCCGACGATATTTCGGGGATTTTGGACAGTTGGCAGTCGGATTTTAATCAAAAACTCGGCGCGTTCACCACGACTTTTGACACAAAGCAGCAGATTCTCGACCAATCGTTCCAGTCGCGGAGTTTGGCGGATTCAGCAAAAATCGAAGAAAGCCTTTCAAAATGGAAGGCGGATTTTGACGAAAAAATCGACGATTTTACAAAAAAGTACAGCGACGTTCAAAACGAACTTTCTGCGCACCTTGAAACGGGACTTTCTGCAAACGGGGACGCGATTGACCAACGACTCAAAGAGTGGCGGACGGAGTTTGATTCAAAAATCGCGGATTTTATTGCAGAAAATCAAACGGGAATCAGAAAACTTGAAGAATCTTTCTCGGTCGGTCTAAAGCAAAAAGGCGATTCGCTTGAAAGCGAAATTGCAACGTGGAAAAAAGAATTTGACGAGCGGATTGAAAGTTTTACGGCGGAATGTAGCGAAGCGCAGCGAAAACTTGAAAGCGAAGTTCGGCAAAATCAAGATAAGCGTGGCGAAGAAATCGAAAATGACCTTGCTGAATGGAAAACGTTTTTTGATTCAAAACTTTCCGATTTTTCGCACTCGTTTGAAGCGCAAGAGGAGCGGATTGTTGCAGAACTTTCTGGAAAACTCGATGCTCTTTCTGAAGACGAGGAACTTGCACGGCGGCAACTTGCCGCAAAATTCACGGAGGATTTCCAAAATCAACTGCGCACGCTTCAAGTGGAACATGCCGAGCAAACGGGAAAATTCGACTCGATAATTTCTAACACGCAAGAAGAAATTGCGCGGCGGCTTTCTGACGTTGAAAATCTTTTAAAAGACGCACGAGAGCAAGCGGAAAACGGAATGAAAGCGGCGGTCGAAAAATACGGCAAAAACGTTGACGACATTATACATGATTCGATTTCGGAAACGGAGCGGAAAGTTTCTTCGCTTACGGACGAAATCCGCGACAAGCGAAACAATGCGCTTGAGGATTTGGATTTGCTCAAAAAAGAACTTGCCGATTGGCGCAATTCGCTCAAAGCGCAGTTTGACAAGACGCAGCAACTGTACGAGTCGCAGATGAACGGCGTGGAATTTGACACAACGCAAAAAATCGACGAGTTGAAAGCGGCGTTTGAGCGCGGAATGGAGGATTTTTCGCGTGAAATCGAATCGAAAAAGAACGAACTTTCTGAAAAAATCGATTCTCTTTCACTTCGCGCGTCGGAAAGCGTTTCAAGTTACGAAAAAGAAACGGCGCGGACGCTTTCTGAGCAAAAGGCTCGCTACGAACTGTTGACGGACGAACTTTCCGAACGAATGAAAAACGCGGGGCTTGAGGCGGATTCAAAAATCGCGCAGATAAAAGAGAACATTCGCGCGTTTTCTGAAGAAGGGGAGGCTGACGCAAAGCGGACGGCGGAAAAAATGCGCGAAGATGTCGAAAAACTCGAAAAACGAATGGACGGCGTTCGCGCGCAAGTCCAGGAATTTGGAACGCAACTCGACGTTTTCCAAAAAGCAGACGAGTTAAAAGCGGAACTTGAAGCGCATATCCGTGCGCTCAAAGACGATGTGGGGCGGCTTTCAAAGTATGAAGGGCAAATTTCTGCGCTTGAAGAGAAAGTCAAAAATATCGACCACCTTTCCGAGGACATTGAAGGCAAAATCGCGCGTTTTGATTCTGAGCGCGAGCGAATCGAAACGATGGATTCTCGATTCCAAAAACTCAAGGAAGTGAGCGACGGAATTGAAAAAGGACTTGGAGATTTGCGCTCTTCGAGCGATGAACTCAACGAAATGCGGCTTTCTGTACGCACGTTCAAGGATTCCATTTCCGAGTTGGACAGCAATTTTAAGCGGCTTGAAAAGAAATCCGACATGATTGAGCGCGTTTCCGACGAGGTTGACAAAACGTTTAGCAGACTCGATGAAATCGACAAGGAAATGAAAGCGGTGCAAAATTCTGCGTCCGCGCTTCCTCAGCAACTTGATGAACTGCAAAAACAGGTGGAGTTTTTGACGAACAACCGCGAGAGCGTTACCGACGCGCTTTCTGCGGTGAGCGAGATAAAATCGATTCTTGCTGACGCGGAGGCTCGGACTGAAAAACTCCAGATTTCTCGGCAGGGAATTGCGCGAAGCGAAACGCGACTGACGAATTTGTCGGAAGTTATCGACCAACGGCTTTTGATGCTTCGGAAGTTGAGCGACGATGTGGGCGTGAAGTTCAACGAAGCGGATATGGAAAAACCTGTTCCGCCGCACGAGTTAGAAGCGAGTGCGCCGCAAGAACTCACGCGCCAAGAAAAGCGGCAAATTATAGACCTCAAACGAAAAATGTGGTCTGTTCAGCAAATTGCGCGTAGTTTGAAGCGAAGCGAAAGCGAAATCGAGTTAGTTCTTGAAATGGGACTTGACGACGAAATCTAACAAAAAAACGGTGGCGAGTGGCAAAATGCTATTCGTTGCCGTTTTTTGTTAAAAGGCACGAAGCCCACGCTTCAATGGCGCGTCGTTGACCTACGTCGCCCATTTTTTCGCCCGTTTTTGCTTTTACAAAGATTTGTTCTTTTTTGCATCTCAGCGTTTGCGCGATTTTTTCTCGAACCGCTTCTCGGTGCGGAAGAAATTTGGGAGATTCGAGTGCGATGACGCAATCGATGTTTGAAATGCGCCAGCCATGCGATTGCACGACTTCCCAGACTGTTTGTAAGAGTGCGGAGGAATCCGCGTCTTTCCATTTTTTGTCTTCGCTTGGAAAAAATGAACCGATGTCGCCGAGAGATGAAGCGCCAAGAAGCGCGTCCGTAATTGCGTGCAGTAGCGCGTCTCCGTCGGAGTGTCCGTCTTCTCCCAAATCAGACTCGATTTTTATGCCGCCAATCATCAAAGGTCGATTTGGAATCAATGCGTGCTTGTCATATCCCAACCCCGTCCGAATGAGCATGTTGCCTCCGTCGTTTTTGAAAAAATCAGAGCGATACGTGATTTTTTTGTTTTTTTCGTCGCCTTCAAAGATTTTTGTGCGATTTTTTCCAGAAAACGTGTCCCAAATTTCCGTATCGTCCGTGAATTCTTTTTGCGCTTTGGACGCTTTTTCATGCGCAAAAACGATTCCCCAAAAATCAAAGCATTGCGGAGTTTGAACGGCAGCGAGCGTTGCGCGAACGAGATGCTCTTTGATTCTTCCGTCTTCTCCGATTTTTTTTTGCGTATCAACGGGCGGAATGGCTGGCGCGGCACTTCCATTTTCTAACGCGATTTTGATTGCATTTGTAATCGTTTCTTTTGAAACAAACGGACGCGCTCCGTCGTGAATTAAAACGAGGCATTGTTCGTCTTTTTGAGCGAACGGCAAAAGCGCAGAAAGTGCATTTTTTGTGGATTCTTGCCGCGTATTTCCGCCTTTTGCAAACACAAAAATCGTTCCGTTTTGCCGTGCATTTTCAACGATTTTTTCGCAAAAAAGAGCGTTTTCGGCGTTTTCTTTTGATTCGTTTTGAGGATAAGACACCGAAACGGCGGCAAAATCGTGCGCACTCAAAAAAGCCACCGCAGCGTTTGAAAGCACCGTGCCAGAAGGCGTTTTGAGATATTCTTTTTTTTCGCCAAAACGACGCGAACTTCCTGCGGCAAGAAGAATGAGAAAAAGCCGCTGTTTACTCGTCGTCGTCGTCATCAGATTCGTCATCGTCATCATCTGACTCCGATTCGTCGTCCGAGTCTGCGTCATCTCCAGAATCTTCCGTTCCTTCGGTTTCCGATGTGTCGTAATCGTCATCATCGTCGTCATCGAAGTTTTGCTGCACGTTTTTCTTTCCGAGATTTGCTCCAATCGGCTCAAGTTTTGCGTGAAGTTCTGCCTCCACGTCAGCCATATCTCGTCCAGTCGCAAACGAAACTTCGTCGATTAAAAGTCGTTTTGCGCTGTCGTACAATTTGCGCTCTTGAATTGGAAGTTCCTTGACTTTTGAGCGTTGATAAAGGCTTCGCACGATGACCGCGATGTCTTGAATGCTCCCTTTTTTGAGCAAATCCATGTTTTGCTGAAAGCGCAATTTCCAATCCGACGTTACCGGTCCGCAGTCCACCGAAAGCAATTCCAACGCTTCTTGCGCTTCCTCCCCGCCAACGAGCGAGCGAATGCCGTGCTTGCTCGCGTTTTTGACTGGAACATAGACGTTCATGTCGGACACTTCGATATAAATTTTGTAGTGTTTGACGTTTTCGCCGTTGAACTCTTTGTCGAATATGTCTGTTACTACGCCAACGCCTTGTGTGGGGTACACGACCCGCTGATTTACCTTAAAGTTTTCACTTTCAAGATTTTCGTTTTTTTTCTGCTCTTTGGATTCTTTTTCTTTTTCCATACTGCGATTTTACCATTATTTATCAAGTATTGTAAGTTCCACACGACGATTTTTTGCTCTTCCTTCTTCGGTTTCATTGTCACCAACGGGCTGCCTGGAGCCAAATCCTTCTGTGAAAATGTGCGTTCGCGTTCTCACGCCCAGATTTTCAATGTACCTAGCCACCGCATCCGCCCTCTCTTCAGACAATTCTTGGCACGAAAGTTCATCGCCCGCGCTTGCCGTGTGTCCGCTCACCAAAATGTCGTTCGGGAACTTTCGCAAGATTTTTGCGATTTCTCGGATTTTTGCCCGCTCCGATGGAATAAGGTTTGCAGAATCTGGCTCAAATTGAATATTTTGAAGACTGATGCGAAGTCCTTTGTCGCTTTTTTCAACGGAAACGTCAGAAAGTCCAAGCGATTTTACTTCGTCTTGAACGAGTTTGAGGTTTTCGTCGGTCGCGGAAGGCTTGTATTCTGTAACTTCGGTTGTCGTTCGTCCTCTAAAAATCGCCGTGTTTCCCGTAAAGGTTTCAATGACGATTCTAAAATCTTCAACGTAATGGTCAATTTGCCCGCGCTCGTTATCAAACCAAATCGTTCTATTTGAATATCCCATCGTTGAAACAGGCGGGTCAGTCGCCATATTTACGATATAATCATCTGAAATGGGATTTTCAAACATAAGACTGTATTTTGCGCTGATTACGCTCAATGTTCGCTTGTTTCCGTTTTCGTCTGTTTTTTCCTCGTCTTTTACATAGGTGTATTGCGCCGTAAACGGAACTTTTACAGGATTCGGAATGTTGTAATTTCGCCTAAAATCTTCCGCTTCGTAGCCATTTTCTTGCCAGGTGTCGCCGATTTTTACCGCCTTTTGAGGAAAAATCGGAATGTCGCGAACAATCGGCATAAAATATTCGTCTGAAATCTCAAATTCCCCTGTGCGACTTCGCCAAAAAACGCTTTCGCTTTTATGTTCTTCCCAACCTGCTGCCGTAAAAAAGCCGAGGTCGGAAAAACTTTCGCTCGTCATAAATGTGGCTTCGGTTTTTCCGCGTCCATTTTTGTCAACATCGGTGATTTCCATGCTGATTCTGTTTAGAATTGTTGCGTGCGGCAATTCCCTGCCGTTTAGAAAAACGTCTTCTTCAACGCGGGAAACCATGCTGAGTCTGTCGCCTTTGTTGAACAAAAAACGAAAAATCGTTCCGTCTTCTCCAAAAATCAACGAAATACTCAAAAAAAACAGCGTGAAAATGATGAGTTTTTTCATAGTTTCCTCCTTTTTTATTTTTTCAAACCTAAAAACGTTGATTTTTTTTTACGCCAAAACGGTCAGTTCGCCTTTGAGAACTCTAAATGTCGCCTTTTTGACTTCGCCGAATAATTCGCCGTCCGTGTGAAGCGTACTTTTTTCCTCGCTTTCGATTTCCATTTTTGTAAAATCGCGAATGAAAAACGCCTTGAACCGAGCGTGAAGCCCCGCGCACAAAAACGGAAACATCAAAAACGTCAGAAACTTTGGAACTCCGTGAGCCGCGCAAACCGTAAGAAAACCGTCGTTTCCTTTTGCCTTTGGAGCCATTGGCACTCCGCCGCCTTCCGCTCTAAAATTCATTGCAGCAAGAAAAATCAATTTGTTGAATTCGCGCGTTTCCTCGTCGTCGAACGTAACTTTGACGCGCTCCGTTTTCATCGAAAAAAGCGTTTTTATGGTCAAAAGCGCGTAAGAAAGTTTGCCCGCGTGCATTTTATTCAAAGCGATTTTGATTTTTGACGTGTTGATTCCCGTTCCAACGATTGCGTCAAGTCCAAAACCTGCGCTAATTCCAAAAATGCGCTTTTTGTTGATTTCCGCGCTTTCCACAATGCCCAGGTCGATTTTTTGCCCGTTTCCTGCGTTCAAAATCATGTCGAGCGATTTTTTTGGATTGTGCCTGGGAAGATGAAGTCCGCGCGAAAAATCGTTTCCGCTTCCCGTTGGAATGAGCGCGAGTTTTACGCGAGAAAAATCCTCGATTCCGTTCAAAACTTCGTTTATTGTGCCGTCTCCGCCCAAAATCACAATCCGAATGTCGTCGTCGCTCTTTTTTGAGATTTCTTTCGCGAGTAAAGTCGCATGTCCCGCGTATTCTGGCACGTATTCTTCATATTGTATGCCGCGTTCGTCGAGAATCGGTTTTACAACGTCCCATCTTCGACTTCCCTTGCCGCTTCCGCCGTGTTCATTCACCAAAAAATAGTACATTTTCTCTCCATTCTGCTCTTCGTTTTTGCTTTTTCGTTCGATTTTTACGATTTAAATCGAGCGATTTCTTCGGTGAGAAGCGGAATTAACTGTTTTTTTCGGCTTACAACGTCTTTGAGGTAATACAGATTTTCGTCGCGCTTTGGAAAATTGACGAACGGCAAAAATTTTGCGTCGCTTGCAATGAGCATTAAAGACGACAGTTTTGTAATATCCGTTACGAGAAGCGCGCAAAAAAGGCAACCGCGGCTTCGTCTTACAATTTCAAGTTCGTCCAAAAATTCTGCTTTTCGAGCCAAAAATTCGTCAGGGTCTTCAACTTCAATCTGGCTCACCGTGTATTTTATCGCGTTTCCGTCCTCGTCTTCCGAAAACTCCTTGAGGTCTTGCGAGATGACTTCTCCAACGGAGCGATTTCCGATGTGGCTTCCCGCGCTGATTACGTCATGTCCGAGCGCGTTTATGTCGAGGTCGGTAATTGCAGAAAGATAGTCTGCGACCTCGCGGTCAATGTCAGTTGTGGTCGCGCTTTGCAAAATCAGCGTGTCTGAAAGAATCCCGCACAAAAGAAGTGGCGCAATGTCTTGCGGAATTGGCACGTGTTTTTCGCGGTAGAGATTTGCGATTTGCGTTGAAGTCGAACCGACGGGGCGATTTATAAACGTAATCGGATATTTTGTGGCAATCGAGCCGATTCTGTGGTGGTCAACGATTTCTCTAATTTTGTAATTTTCGATTCCTTCCACCGCCTGCGACAATTCGTTGTGGTCCACGAGCGAAACTTGAATGTTTGGTTCGTGGAGTAAATCGTTTTCGCTGATAATGCCAAGAAGCATTCCGTCGTCAGAAATCACGGGAAGCGAGCGGCTGGGACTTTTTTTCAAAAGCGGTTTGATTTTTCGCACGCTGTCCATTGGATGCACGCCTTCCACCGAAGAATCCGACATAACGGATACAGGGGAGGAGTAAGATATGAGCATTGCCGTTGAAGCCGTGTCAAAAGAACTGACCAAAACGCTCGTTTTTCCGCTCCGTGCTTTTTCGCAAATTTCTTTTGGAGGAATTTTCCCGCCAGTCAAAACCAGCGCGGCAACGGAAGATTCAATACAATGATTTTGAATGTCGTCGCGATTTCCCGTTATCACAACGACTCGCTCGCTTCTATGCGCAGAAAGCGTTTTTTTGAACGACTCAAAACTTGCCGCGCCAACGATTATCGTGAGTTTTTGGATTTCGTCGGGATTATTTTGAAGGCAAACGGGCTGCGCTCCAATCGTTTCTTTGATGAGTTTTATGCTCGTTGAAATCGAAAGGTGGTGTTCTGGATTGAGAATCGAAATCACCGCCCGCGCAAATACGTTATAATGCAAGAGCGATTTGTATTTTCCGCTCGCATCCACGACGGGAAGAACGGAAACGCCGCTTTTTTGCATTTTGCTTGCCGCGTTCCAAAGCGAACGGCTTTCGTCCACGCACTCCGCGCCTTCGCCCGTGTCTTTCATGTAATACGCGACTTTTGGATGCAACTCTGGAATGTACTCTGGCGGCAAAACTTTGAATCTTTTGAAAATGTATTCAGTTTGAGGAGAGAGTTTTCCCGCACGAGCCGCGACGTACTCGCTCTCTCCAAGAAGTTGCTTTAACCTTGCGAACGCGACGGCAGAAACAATCGCATCTGTGTCAGGATTTTTATGCCCAAAAACGTAGGTTGTATTTTTCATACACTCTATTTTAGTAAATCTCAAACAAAAAATCAGCGTTCGCCTGCACTTTTTTCTCGCAAACTACAAAATCAACTTGGCGATGTCGCCGAATCTTCGGTGGCCCCGCCTGTCGAAGCCACCAACTGCTTGATTCTGTGGTTTCGATACGACCTTCGGTCTACTCAACCACCCCTCCTGCCGTTAATCCATCAGTTTGGAATATTTCTGTGCAAGCCGCTTAGATTTTTCTGCCGCCAAGCCTCTGTAATTCGCAGGATTCTCAAAAAAACTCGCGGGATTTTCGATTCCAAGCTTCTCAAGCTGCGCGGTGATTTTGGCGAATGCCTCCTCGTGCGTTTTGAGGACTTCAAAGAAAGTCTTTCCGCTTTGCTCGGCTTCAAGCGTGATTTTTCGGATGACCTCGTGTCCGTCGTTCACGCCCGCCTCTCCGAGCAAAATGTACGCGGGTTCTGCAAGAACGCCGCCCCTCACCTTTCCGCCCGCGCCCTGAAGATTTCGCGCCATGCCCTCTTTGTCCGCCTGCAAGCCCTTGACGACCGAATTCATTCGCGCAACCGCCATCGTAAAGCCCGAAACATAGTCGGCGATGAATCGCTGGCTTGCCGAGTTTGTGAGGTCGCGCTGATGCTCGGAAATCTGGTCCATATAGAAAGTAATCACGCGCGGGCACATCGCCTTCCAAAGCGATTTGACATGCTCGCTGTTCCATGGATTGCGCTTTTGCGGCATTGTTGAAGAGCCGACCTGAGTTGAGGCGAAATACTCGAACACTTCGCCGATTTCGCTTCGCTGCAAGTTTCGCAAATCGTCCGCCAAATTTGCGATGATTCCGAACGCCACATTCATTTCAAGCAAAAGCCGCAACACATGCTCAGGCTCGACGAGCTGATTTGAATATTCGCTCGGCTTCAATCCCAAGAATTCGGTGTAGATTCGCTCAAGTTCTTCCGGGTCTTTTACAATCATCGAAGGTCCGTTGTAACTTCCGACAGGCCCTGCCAATTTTCCGACCAAATCATTTGAAAGTTCTTCAATTCTTAAAATTGATTTTCCGAGACGGGCGACGAATTCCGCGATGCTCCAGCCGAAAGTGATTGGAACTGCGTGCTGACCGTGCGTTCGCCCGACCTGCGGAGTGTCGCATTCACGCTCGGCGATTTCGCACAGATATTTTTCAAGTTTCTTCAATTCGGGAAGCACGACATTCTGCGTCACATCTCTCATTCGGCAGCTCAAAGCGGTGTCCAAAATATCGACCGAAGTTGCCCCGAGATGAATGAGCGGCCCGATTTTAGAATCGACCTTCGTTTTCATCACATTGACGAGCGCACGGATATTGTGCTTTGTTTTTTCTTCCTCGGCGTAGACTTCTTCGGGGTCGATGTTTGCCGCCACATCGTCAAGCGTCTTCGCAAGTTCGTCCGTCAATTCGCCGCGCACCTTCAGATGCGCCTTCACCAAAGCCGCTTCAGCCCTCGCGCACGAGCGGATTGAAGCCTGCTCGCTTATATAAGAAGAAAGTCCGTCAAAAGCCGCCTTTTCCGAAAGCGAATAGCGGTGGTCGATGCAAGAGAGATTCTCAAAAATGTTTCGTGTTTCCATGCGGAAAGTATAGCGGAAAAAATGCGATTCGCCCACTAGAAAAACGCGTGAAAAAATCTTTCAAAAACTTTTTGAATTCCTATAGACCACGCGATTTTTTTTGTTTATGATTCGATTTTATGCAAAAAATAAGCGGAATCTTTTTCGATTTTTTGCGGATTATTTTTTTTCAGGCGGTGTGCCATGTTCAATCGTTCTGACTACATTTCAGATTCTGAATGGGAGCGGTTCAAAGAATTTTCTAAAGACCTTGAAACTCCGAACGTTGTCATCAATCTTCATCAGATTAAGTACAATTTCATCAAATTGCGGGATTCGTTTCCGTATGCGCATATTTTTTATGCGGTAAAAGCGTGCCCTGGAGAGCCTGTGCTCAAACTTTTGAATGAACTTGGCTCGAATTTTGATATTGCTTCGCGCTACGAACTTGACCGAGTTCTTGCGCTTGGAGTTACTGGAGAGCGCATTTCCTACGGCAACACGATAAAAAAGGCGCGCGACATCGAGTATTTTTACAAAAACGGCGTTCGTATGTTCGCCACGGATTCCAAAGACGACCTCAAAAATATTGCAAAATTTGCGCCAGGGTCGCGCATTTTTGTGCGAATGCTCGTGGAAGCGGGACAAAGTGCGGATTGGCCGCTCTCGCGTAAGTTTGGCTGCCACCCTGATATGGCTTACGACCTTCTTGTGATGGCGCGGGAGTTGGGACTGACTCCCTACGGAGTTTCGTTTCACGTGGGAAGTCAGCAGCGCGATATTGGAATTTGGAACGAGGCGATTGCAAAAGCGACGTATCTTTTTTCGTCGCTCGAAGAAGAAGAGGGAATCAAACTTTCGATGATAAACATGGGCGGCGGTTTTCCTGCGCATTATATCCAGCCGACAAACCCGCTTTCTGATTACGCTTCTGAAATCACGCGCTATCTTCACGATGATTTTGGAGACGACATTCCGATGATAATTTTGGAGCCAGGTCGTTCTCTCGTTGGAGATTGCGGAATTCTCACAAGCGAAATCGTCCTCATTTCAAGAAAAAACAACACGGCTCTTCAGCGGTGGGTCTATCAAGATTCTGGAAAGTTCAACGGACTCGTGGAAACAATGGACGAGTCAATAAAATATCCCGTGGTGAGCGACAAAGACGCGCTCGGCGAAAAAGAAGGCGAGGTGATTTTGGCTGGTCCCACTTGCGACAGCGCGGACATCATGTACGAAAACATCAAGTACAAATTGCCGCTTTCGCTCAAAGCGGGCGACCGCCTTTATTGGCTTTCAACTGGCGCGTATACAGGAACCTATGCCAGTGTGGAGTTCAATGGCTTTCCGCCGATAAAGACGTATTATATGGAGTAGGGGAAGAAAGAAAGGCAAGGGGCGAAACGCTCCTTGTTTTTTTGCGGACGGAGAATAAAAAATCTGCTAGAAATGTATCAAAGATTTCAGCATTATTGTATTCCATGAAAAAATTTTCTTCCCAGAAAACGCTCTTTGATGAGTTAGATACAGAAAAATCTTCTCAAAAAACTGAAATTGTCGCGGTACTTTCTGATTCAATTGTTTCAAAGTTTCAAAATTATAAGTTAGATGATTACATTAACGACATTGAAACAAACGGGCTTGCGCATACTTGGTCATACATTTGCGAATATGTTTTGACTTACGGCGAGAATGTTGATTTCCTAAATGCGAAAAACTTCGGCGAGATGTATGAAATCGCTCTTGCGATTCAAGACAAAATTCAGAAAAAGAACAACGGGCAGTATTATACGCCCGAAGATGTTGCGCTGGTTATGAGCGAATGGTTTGATTCGCTTGACGGCGAAAATATCTGTGATGTCGCGTGCGGAACGGGAAAACTGATTCTGACTTACTTGGATTTTATCGGCGAAGAAAAAGCAAAAAATCTGATTCAGAGCGGAAAACTTTTTCTGTATGATATAGATTCAATCGCATTGCATATTTGTAAAACGGCAATCCTTCTAAAATACGGCAAAGACTTAGAAGACAAAATACACGACATTGCTGGTGATTTTTTATCTTCAAAAATAAACTTGCCTGCGAATTGCAAAGTAATTTCAAATCCTCCGTATGCGGCAATTCAGCAAGTTGGTTTTGACTGGAACGAAACGCAGGTTTTGAACGATTCGCGCGAGTTGTATTCGTGTTTTATGGAAAAGATTATAGAACAGAGCGAAGCCGCTGTAATCATTACTCCGTACAGTTTTATTTCGGGAGCAAAATTTTATTCACTTCGGAAGATTCTTAATCAGTGTAACGGTGAGATTTACTCTTTCGACAATGTTCCAGGAAATATTTTCTGCGGGCGCAAGCACGGTATTTTCAACACGAACACAAGCAATTCCGTTCGTGCGGCGATTACGGTTGTGAAAAAAGGCAACGCAGACGGTTTTCGGCTCACTCCGCTCATTCGTTTCAAATCTACGGAGCGAAAAGATTTATACTATTATCTTTCTTGTAAATTTACTCGTAACAAATTAAAATCAAAAATTGCGGGGTGAAAAATGGCAGTAAGAACATTACATTGTAGCGATAATGTTGAAAATTATAACATCTGTCTTGATTATAATGTTGCAGGATTTGGGCATCGCGGTCCATTACCTGGCGACACCATTTATCTGTTAATTAAAAAAGATAAAAAAACGCTTTGTGGCGCGAGATTTGAACTTGACAGCGTGACTGACGAAAGACCGTGGGAAGATGCCGACCGATATGTTCTTTGTTATTCGATAAAAAATATTGAATTCTGTGATTTCTTTGACCTTGAATTTTTGGGCGATGTCGGCGGGCATTATTGGACTTTAAAGTATCTGCAAGGTTCAAAAGCGATTGATGAAGTTGCGGAAAAACGGCTTGATGAGGAATTCAACAAGCGCAAGTGCGATGAGCGCAAATTCATAAAAATCGAAGAAAAGAAAAACAAGAAAACCCCGAACGAAAATAATGACGAGATTGAAGAAATCGCTATAAACGACAGCGAGATTGAAGAAATCCTCAAGGAAGTTCCCGAAGCGGAAATCAAAATAATGGGAACTTTTCAGACGGTGAATTTC